>ENA-OZFE01000004-OZFE01000004.1-human-gut-metagenome-genome-assembly--contig:-NODE-4-length-144041-cov-22.643507_pt1 | contig 144041 bp, 128 predicted proteins | sample MGYA00245077_ERZ653627 | MGnify/ENA primary metagenome ERZ653627 (study PRJEB26926, sample SAMN06165121) | human gut metagenome | biome: ENVO:00009003; feature: ENVO:2100002; material: ENVO:00002003...
TCGAGGATCAGGCGCGCCTCAATCCCCGTCTGCGGCAGAACGTCGGACATATCTCTCTGTCGTTCTCACCGGAGGATGCCCCGAAGCTCACCGACGAACGGATGACACAGATTGCAAAGGAATACATGCAGAAGATGGGTATCACCGATACGCAATACCTGTTGGTGCGACATCTCGACCAACCCCATCCCCATTGCCATCTGGTCTACAATCGCGTAGGTGATCACGGGCAGACCATCTCCGACGGCAACATCAAGCTCCGCAATGCGAAGGTATGCCGCGAGCTGACCGAACGCTTCGGGCTGCATCTGGCTCCGGGCAAGGAGGCCGTCCGGCGGGAGCGGCTGCGCGAGCCAGACCGGACCCGGTACGAGATTTACGGTGCGATCAAGGACAGCCTGCCAAAATGCAGGAGCTGGAACGAACTGGAAGGGAGATTAAAGGAACAGGGCATCAATATCCGCTATAAGTTTTGCGGTTCTACCAGCCAAAAGCAGGGCGTTCTGTTCTCGAAGAACGGGCTGGAGTTCTCCGGCTCGAAGGTCGACAGGGCCTTCAGTTTCTCGAAGCTGGATCGCCACTTCGGGCAGGTGCAACAGCGGCAAACAGCCCTGATGTCGGGACTCAAGGCGGCAGCCGGGAGCTTCCGGGCCGCTTTTGCAGGTCTGTTCGCGGGCGGGCGCTCCTTCTCCGCAGCGGGAGGCGGTGGAGGAGGCGGAAGCCATGGCGCAGGATCAGTGTCGCTCGGCAGTGCCGGGTCGATACCGCTGCCACCGTTCGACTCGCCATTTGCCCTTTCACCCGAAATGATGCAGCGGCGTGAGGGTGAGAGCCCCGAGGAGCATATCGCCCGCATCACGGCGCTGATCAACAAGGCGGCCGAGGCGATGGCCGTAGCCCTCGTGGAGCGCAAGCGCCGCATGGAGGCACGCTCCCGCAAAATCGGATAACAACCTAAAACACAAAAGACAATGAAAGAGAACACCCTGGAGCTCTCCTTTGAGATGTACGAAGAATTGAAGGAGACCCTTATCAAAACGCTCCGCTCGGAGTTGGCCGAAGCACGATCACAACCGACGGCGGCCATTGATACGGACGCGATCAAGCAGCAGCTTCAAACAATCTCCGAGCGGCAGGAGCAGATTAGCGAAGACCTCGGAGCGCAGATCTCGGAGATCGACGAGAAAGTAGCCGGGATGGAGATTCCCGAGGAGTTGCCGCCGCGGATGGTGCAGCACCGTTTCTCGGTCTCCCTCGACGCAACCCGCAACTTTTGGCTCTTCATGTCGATGTTTATCGTGATTGCGGTGCAGTCAGTCGGGCTCTACCTGGAGTGGCGACCCGACCGCGGCCGATATGACAACGATCTGAAGTATCGCTATGTGCTGATGAAGGGTGAGGCATCGCCGAAACGGTTGTCGGAGTTGGAGGAACTGTTCGAAGTCGAGCGGAATCAGCAGCGCATTGATTCGATGCGAAGGGATGTCGAAAAGTACGAGCGGCTGGTGCGCAGAAGGGCGGCTCTCGACGAGCAGGCGCGGCTGAAAGCCCAAGAGGCCGAGCAACTCAAGCGTGATGCAGCGAAATTAAAGAACAAGTAGCCCTTCCCTTTCCGCCGCAAAGATAAGCCGCCGGACGGACAACGCAAGGTCAGGACGAGTTGCCTCAGGCAAACCTTGCGCATAGTCCCTCCGGCGGCTTTGGCTTGTCGCTACCAAACGGGAAGGGCGAAGAGTAAATTAAAGCTACAGAATAATTAGATTCGCTTCAAATTTTTTCAGTATTAAATTCATTCCGTTTCGACTTGATGCAAGTTCATAAATATCTTCGAAAGAATATAATTCTATCCTAATATCTATTTTATTCCGGGAATTATCATCTCTAGAAAAATTATCATCGTAATAATATGAATTTGAAAGAAATGGAATAGGTTTATATTCACCCTTTTCATCAAACTTTTGAATAATACCCATGGAACGCTTTATCTCCAATGCAGGTGCCATCCACGTTTTTCTTCCTGAAACTGCGCCAGAGAGAGCGAATAAAGCCCGGTGTACTCAAAAACACAGCAGAAGATCCGACAGGGCCAGATCCGTCTGCTTCTGGATCTATCGTTCCAATTGTTGAAATCCCAATCGTTCATTCTTAAATTGCTTGTGAACTTTTACGTTCAGGATGAAGACGTCCAAGATGTGTTTTGAGACGTCAACACTTACGGAATCTTTAAATTTCATAACAGTTAAAGATTTAATTAATAACAGGTGGCTCACTACAGAAGCCGTTAAAAGACCTGAAGTCTAAAATCCTAACAGATTCCTGGCATCCGGAAAAGCGACTGGCGGGGACAAATGTTACCCGAAGGCTTGAAAACCTGGCTAGTTGTTAGGTTCACCCCGCAGTCGCTTTATAAAAATATCAAATGAGGAAGTCTGATCCAAGTTGGGAAAAACACATTTGCGTTGCGCAAATTAACGGCAAGTTGTATTTTCCGTAACGCAAAACAACTTGCCCGCAAGGGGAAGGAAAGCGCCTCCGAAGTCGTCGCTTTTTACCGGGTATGAATAAAATGCTTAATGGATGGTGACCTTATTGAAAGTGTATTTATACAGGATTCCCGGATTTAACAGGCCGCTTCAACTCTTCAAAAAAAATTAATCTACCAAACTTGACGTGTATTTACTCCCTTCTCACACTCAATTCTACGAAATTACGCCCAACTATGATTAGATAATGAAGGAGTTTTTCCGCAGAAAGAACGCTCTTCAGATTATTCAAATTGAAGAAAAAATACATGCATTGGTTACCTGTCTGCGTACAAATATCCGCTTATTCGAAGTGCTTTTCCCTTGGAAACGCGAATCAATATTTTTGTCTCTACCAATTCATCTTTTTCAGTAATGGATCAATAAGTATCTAAACAAAGGAGTTGGTTTATTGCGAGACTTATATCATAAAATGTTCGTGAGAAAGTGAAAAAGAAAAAATAAGATCAACCCGCCATAGCGGGTTGATCTGAAAATAAGAATTGCTTTTAATTTACATATCTGAAAGATCTGTAGTTCCTTTCTCAGACATGCTTTTTGAAACACCACCCAATAAGGGTAGATTACATAATCCAACAATCTAATAGCCCCCAGTCACCTGTATCGGGATTGCGCAGCTACGGGGTTATATGATCTACGGATTACTTGTATTCAACAGACTCGGCATTCGTCGTCAGATCGATCTGAGTGCCTTCGAGTGCTTTTGGCAAGATCAGGGTTTTCAAATTAGCGCGGTCGCACTCTATGACTTTAAGCGATGGACAGCCGGATAAGTCGATGGTCTCTATCTCGTCATAAGAACGCGAACATGAAGAGTAGAACTCCTCAACGGCCTCACCGCTGATGGTCAGCGTATTGAAATCGACATACTGAGATCGTCCGTTCAACACTTCGAGCTGTTTGATCGGATTAGCGCCCAACACGATGGTTTGGCAGTGCGAGCAGTCTCCGATGCTCAGTTCCTGGACCTTGGTCAGAGCCGAGATATCAAACGATTCCATATCGTTACCCGAAACATTCATCGTTGTCAGCTCCGTGAAATAGGCGAGTCCTGTGAAGTCGGAGATATACTCGTATGACAGATCGAACTCGGTTGCCGCTGCACCCTCTTCACTAATAGTGTACATTCCCTCTCCCACCTCTTCGATATAGTCGTATTTTTTCAGGAACTCCAGGAACTTCGAATCGGGAATCTCCACAATAAGCATATTCGGATCCTTTTGCGAAACAGTAAATGATGTATGGGACTGCCATGTGTTCCCATTAAGGTAGACTTCACCTTTGGCGCTACGAGTTTTCTCCGATGCAGCGACATGGAACGTCAACATTTCCGTGCGCAATCCTTTCTGCTCCGAGACGAGGCTTCGGTCCATCGTTATCCAATCGCATTTCTCGCCGAACGACACTTCGTAGTCGAGATTGGTGCGGACCTCGACCGTAAAGTCATGGGCTTCGATATCTTCATAAGCGTATTTCTCCGCCGCATTCCATTCGAAGAACGAAGGCTTGTCCTGCGCGACGGATACTTCGAAGCGCTTGTCCAACCCGGAGATGACAATCTGCGCCCGTCGTGCGAGATAGGTGATGTTCTCCGCTATGGCGAAGTTCAGCGCAGTCGAACCGAACGATTGCGATTCCCCGTTATACTCGATCCACGGCAGATCCCCGGGATCTGCGTTTTCATAGACGATTTCGCATTGCAGATCGTCAATATTCGAATTGAGCCGCAGACAGAGCGATGATGCGCTTGTAGAAAATTGGTACTCTGTGTCGGACAGCATCTCCAATACGAAAACGGGGTCGGAAACGATCTTGAAAGGAACGACCGTAGCTCCTGCGAAAAACTTGAACGTAGCCTCACGACGTGCTCCCGTTTCGTTGGCGTCGACGGTGAAGACTACCTTATCGCCGCTGTTGCCTGCGACCGCAGAGGGCCGTGCCCACGGACAATCGCCCGCAATGCGCCATACGGCAGAACTCGTCACCGAGACCTCGACCTCGGCACCATCGGGGCCGACGGGCACGGATTCGGCCGATAATTCGAGAGTTTCCGCCACCGACGTCTCGACCTGGTCATCGTCGGAGCAACCGCTCATCACGCATGCAAGCGCGACGAAAGCCAAAAATATCTTTTTCATGCTTACTCTTCTATTTTAATTCCGAAATGGGATAACGCTCCGTACTGTTGGTCTTGTAATTCAGTTTGTAATAGTACGTCGGTTCAGGAAGTGTCTTGCCGTAAAGATTCTTGCAGATACGCTGACAAATTTCGATATTGTTCAGTTTGCCGGCGTCCGTACTGATTTTCTTGTAGTAATTTCTCGGCTGCATGGCAAAGAACATATAATAACCGTAATCTTTACTGCACGACAATTCACCGCGCCCTTGCTGCATCTCGAACGACATTCCGGCGCAATCTTTCTTGGTCATGCCCGACGCGGGTTTTGCCGCCAAACCGTAGTCGGCAACGGCATAATCGAGGAAGTCGCCCACCTTTACGCCATCGATATCGGGCATGCTGGAACCGATGCGGCCCAGATAGTAGACCATTACGATCTTATCGGGCATGGCAGCCTTGACCTCGTAAAGCATACGGGCAGCCGCATAGCTCGACTTCGGAGCCATCAGCGGACTCGAAAGGTCGGGATCCGTTGAATATTCGTCGTCAAATCCCGCGCCGTCGAGGTTGTAAGCCTTGATATAGGATGCCAATTCGGCGGCGAACTGCCGGGCTCCGAGGTCGGAACATTGGGCCAATCCTGCCGCATCATGGTTGCCCAATACGCTCAGGATAACTTTTATACCGTGACGACGCAGCGGTTGAATCAGCTCTTCGTTATGCTCCAGCAGATACTTCGTTTCATCGTTCAGATGCAGATAGATCCGGTCGTTGTCCTTATCGTAATTGATATTGGCCGAGAAGAGTACTACATGATCGATGAACAAGCATCCGTCCTCGGTCACGAACTCCAATGCATTCAACGGATTCATATCTTTCGTATCGAAATAGGCGACGGTCTTGATCGCATCCTCGCCCTTGAACGTGTCAAGTCCCTCATAGGGATCGTCGATGACATATCCGTCGGGCAGATTGCGCAGATTCTTCACCAGATAGACCAGACGCCCCGTAGATTCGTTCCACGAGATGCCCTCGGTCAGGCACACTGCTTTAATCGGCAGCAGATAGGTGACGCCGCCCTCCAGTTCGTCGCTCGCTTCGATGCGGACATCGATATTTGCGGAACGCACTTCATCGGGAGCCAGCAATAACGTACCGTCACGGCCGATCACCACCTTATCCTCCGGATAAAGCGCATATTCGGTTTTATGGGCGGCATTATACTTCGCCACATACTCGGCATCTATTTCGAGCCGGACATCCACGCCTTTGGCGGGTAGTTTTGTGAGCGAAAAATATGCCTGAGTCTCGACGGCATCGCCTCGCAACTCAATGACTTTCGTCGTACGGTTGGTCTTCGCATCAAGCAACATGCCCTCGATACACGCTGCCGAAGCGTAAGTATTTTCGTTGACGACGTACCCGCTTTCGATATCATCGGCGCAAGCAGCAAGCGCCAAGCCTGCAAGCGGCAATACGAGGCGGCGCAGCGTGCGATTCAATTTATCAATCGTATTCATTGTTTTTCGGTTTCGCAGTTAAACTTGTTTTATTTTCCGGGATCGGGCAGCATTACGTCGTACCATTTGATGGTATTCACAACGTACATGTCGTTGCCGTTGATCGTATGATCGGCAATAGAACTCGAAGCCCGATCGGCCTCGTCGAATTTCCAATAAGAAACCAGACCTTCAGCATTGGCATCTACTGAATAGAAGTGGTCGGGAGCATTGATCTCCTCTGCCGTAAGCGCCCGATTCCAAATACGCACTTCCGAAATCTTACCATCGAAACAACGCTTCGAATCGTAAGAGTAACCCACCCAGAAGAAGCGTTCGCCGACACCGTCCTCGTTCACATCGCCGACATTGTGCTTTACGCCCAGATCCACAGAACTCATCGAAACCGCTCCGGAAAATTTTTCTTCGCCGTCGAGATAGACCTTGATGTCACCGTCGTCAAACGTTACAGCCAGATGATACCAGCGTTTAGTTTCGATTTGCAGATCCGAATTGGTTCGGTTACCGTATTGGGTGGCGATCTGAATCTGGTTCGCGGGTACGCCGGCATCGCCAAGGCGAATGAGGAAATGGTCCTCAATTCCCATAATTGTGGAAATCATCTTGTCGAGTTTGTTGGCATTAATCAGCGCTTCGAGAGTCATCTGTTTCATTCCGTTCGCCACATCGGCATTGCCATTCCACGAGGGTGAAGCATATGCCGAGTCGGCCAAATCAGCCACGACATTGACAAGGGCGGCCCCCTTGAATACGAAATAGAGAGTACGAGCGCTTTCCAGAATTTCCATACCGCTGGCCGATAGAATCGTTACAGGCAAAACGTAACGTTTTTCGCGGTCGAGCAGGTTCGTATCGTGGAATTTTACGGTTACGGGAATACTCGTCACACTGCCGGCCGGAATGTGCGTCTGCGAATTCTCGATCTGATAGAACTCCTCGCCGAGCAGTTCAGCATCGGTATCGTAATATGCCATGCGGTACTGATCGAGCAGTTCGGGCGCAACTCCGATCTCGGCTTTAACATCTCCGACCACGGGCGAAGGTATTCCCACGATAATGTTGCGCGAGTAACCCGACTCCGTATTTTTGATCAGCATCTCATCGGTAAAGGCAGCAGCCGAAATATAGAGTTTGTTATCGAAATGGTGTTCGCTCGGATCTTCGTTCTTGCAGCCAACGAAAGCCGTAGCGACAAAGGCCGTAAGTGCGAACAAAAATATGTACTGTTTCATGGTGCTTGTCAGTTTTTAGGCGAGGGATTCATAATCGAAATGGCTTCACGAATGTTCTTATATACCAACGAAATGTTGAAATAGTCGTTCTGTGCGTCGGCCACACAGACTCCGGTTTTTGCATATCCGGCCGGAATCAATGTCCACTGCGCAGCACCCTTGATTGCGCGCAACCGCGACTTGCCGTCGGTGTCCAATGCGGAGAAGTAGCCCCTGTTGTCGGACGGGTCGCTTGGCGATACGGTCGATACGGTCACGATAAAGCGGTCGGTCGGAACACCCGTCACTGCTGCTAACTCAACCGTAAGCGACAATTCGTCGCCGGAGGTAGCATCGAGGGCCGGAAGGATGATATAGTCGCACTGCGCAAGGATGCTCTTATCTGCCAGATACTGCGGCCTGCCACAGAAAGAGAGCGACTTGCCAGCGTGCGTTCCATGCCAAACGCCGACCGTTCCGAAGAATGCCTCCTGACGGGCTATGTAGCGCGCCTGCACGTCGTCCGCCATGCCGGAATAGTTCTTGCCGGTACATGCGACAATGACGCCGTCGAATCCGTAGCGGTCGCAATATGCCAATTGTAATGCGGTTTGCTCACGGCAGAAATCGAGGAAACGCTGCTCCAGAACTACTGCCGGGTCAGGCTGAGGTTCTTCGCCTTCATCACCATCGCTTTCATCGGGTATTTCGGGAGTCTCGGGCTCCTCGGGTCGGTTATTCTCCTCCTCTTCGAGGATTTGTGCCCAACGGGCCTCCAGCGCATCGTAATCGATCGTATAGAGGACGTGCGTACCCTTTTCACGTACCAGCGACATCTCCGCCACGAGCGTAGGATGTACATCGGCCGGATTTTTCAATACGATATAGTCCACACTGTCAGGCAATGTCTTGATGTGTTCACTCCGCTGGCTGGGAGCCGTCGACGGATTGTCAACGGATACGAAAACAATCTTGTGGTCGCGAGCCTTGTAATCGCGCAGCGCCTGCATGTACTGCGCATAGAGTTCGGGATTCTGCTCCTCCAGCGTTGGACGGTGAATATCAAGACTCTCGGTCTCAGTCCATTCGTCGCACGCCACGAATGCAAAAAGCATTACGACCGGAAAGAAAAATTTGATGATATTCGATTTCATGATGTTTTAAGGTTTACGATTATCGGATTGACGGGTTGCAGTCCCACCACAGACGGGTTGCCATATTGTCTTTGCCGCCGAGCAGCGTCGTGACGGCATCAAGGACGTTTTCGTTGTTGGTGGTATATTCGTCGCTCGGATAGGGCATACGGCGCGCCCCCAATTGCGAATCAACAACACCGAGACTCTTGTTGCCATCGTCCGTAGCGGGAATCAGGTGCGGATACCCCGTGCGGCGGTAATCTGCCCACGCCTCGTTGCCGAGCCCCCAGTTGGCGATCCATTTCTGAATGAGGATGCGCTCCTGCTTCTCGGCGACGGAGGCCGCTTCGTTCCAGGCGACGGTGACGGTCGAGAGCGTTTCAGCATAGGAGTTCGTGCCGGCCGGATCCGTATAGAGTTGGGGTACGCGCTCGGCATCGGCCAAATAGGCATCGACACCCGATACGCCCCACTGCTCAAATGACAATCGAACACCTTCCTTATATAGTTCCTCGGCAGTTGAAGGACCCATATCGAATCCGAAGACAGCTTTTGCTTCTGCTTTGAGGAAAGCCACCTCGGCGGCATTCATCCATACTATGGGAGATGCAATACCGACGTTGACTCCGGAATATTTGAATCCGACGTCCGTCTGCGGGATGACAATACCGCGGCGAATCCCGACATAGGGTTGTCCCTCCCACTCCGACGCAATGAAGTATTTCGCGCATCGCGGATCTGCATAACCGGCCATGTAGGCGGTGATATCGGCCGCCACATGCGTATCGCCTCCCGTAGAGCTGCCCTCACTGTTGTAGTTGACAGCCACCCAGATCGGGTTGCCGTCCGCACCGAACGAGGTCAGCTGCGCATTGTCGGCATTCGAAAGGATGACACCCACTTCGCTCTTCACGGCCTCCTCGGCCATCTGGCGAGCCTTGTCGGGCGCCGCGTAGACGATACGCATGGCCAGACGCAGTTTGAGCGAGTTGGCCAGTTTGCACCACTTCTCGGGATTGCCGCCGTAGATGTAGTCGGCCTTGGCCGAAATGGCCTCGTTGCGGTGCGCGGTCAGCACCTCGATCGCATGGTTGAGCTCTGCGAAAAAGGCATCGTAGACCTCTTCCTGCGAATCGTAGGGCACCTGAATCTGACCATCTTCACCGATCTTCGAGTAGGGAATCGGACCATAGGTATCCGTCACGCGGTGCATGGCCATGACCTTTATCACGTCGGCGATGGCCAGCACGATCGGGTCGTCGGTCACCTTCTTCAGCTGGCGCAGGTTCGAATAGAGCGTCGGAATGATCTCCTTGCTGCGCATGAAGACGTTGGTCCAGTCGTCCGTCGGGTTGTAGTTGGCGATGGTGTTCGTCCAACTTTGCTTGGTAGGAGCGTAGTAGCCTCCGACCGTACCGCCCAGCAGCACGTCGGTGAATTGCGCCGTGTTGACGTCGGTCGAAACGACCGTGCCGGCCAGCGATGTGAGAGTCGAACCGAGAATATAGCCGTCGGTCTGCATGTCCTCCTCTGAAGGCTCGTAAGGATGGGTGTTGATGTCGAGATAGTTGTCCGTGCAAGCGGTTCCTACGAGCACGATCACCGCTACGGCAATTTTCAATATGTTGGTTTTCATGGTCGTCGCTGGTTAGAATTTGAGTCGGAGGTTGAAGCCGAAATTACGCATCGAGGGCATCATGAAGTAGTCGATTCCCTGATAGTAGTTTCCGGTCGTTGCAATCGATTCGGGATCGAACGGCGCCTTGTTGTAGATCATCCACAGGTTGCGGCCTACCAGCGACAGCGTGATTTCGCACACGTTGCGCGTCAGCTTCTTGGGAATCGTGTAACCGATGGATGCCTCCTGCAAACGGACGTTGGTGGCCGAATAGGTATAGTATTGCGGAACGGAATTGCCGCCGCCCACTGCGGTATACCACTTGTTGGCATTCACGAGGTCGTCGCCGTTGATCATCACGCCGCCCCGGTCACGGGCTGCTGCCGAAGCCTCGGATACACCGTAGTTGTCCAGCATGGCCTGCGTGCGCGAGAATACCACGCCGCCCAGACGGGCCGACACCATGAATCCGAAGTTGAAGTTGCCCCAGCGGAAGTCATTGCGCCAGGACATGTTGGCATCGGGCAGCACGCTGCCGAGTTTGATGTAGCTGTTCACGTCGGCGATCGGTTCGGTAGCGATCTCGCCCTTTTCGCTGGTGTAAATATCGCCGTTGCTGTCGCGCTTCAGATCGACGCGCGAATAAATATCGCCCAGCGTTCCGCCCTTGCGCAGGATAAAGCGGGCGTCGCCCAGACCGCCCATGTCGAGCTGGTCTACCGAGAAATGCTCGCCGGTCTCGGGGTTTACCACGTCATCGGCCAGCGACAGAATCTTGTTGCGGTTGACCGAGAGCGTGTAGTTGGTGTCCCACGAGAACTTGCCCCACGTATTACTATAACCAAGAGCCAGCTCGACACCGCGGTTGCGCACGTCGCCCGACTGAATGGTCAGCGACGACGAACCCGAACCCGTGGAGATCGTAGGCTCGAAAGTCTGATCGGAGGTCTTCGTGTCGTAATACGATACGTCGAGGTTGAAATGGCGCAGGAAGCGCATCGTCAGACCGACCTCGAACGACTTCGTTCGCTCGGGTTTGAGGTTGTAGACCGGGAAGCGAGTCTGCGAGCTCCAGTTCAGACCGCTTTTGCTCCAGGTGAACTGCGGATTGGCCAGGTAGCGCTCGAAAGCGACGCCGACCGAAGCGTAAGAGGCGCGGATCTTCACGTAGGAGAGATTCTTCGGCATCTCGGGAATGATCTGCGACAGCACGACCGAAGCACCTACCGAAGGATAGAAGAACGAGGTCTTGGTCGAGTGGGGGCCCGCCAGCTGCGACGGCCAGTCGTTACGACCGGTCAGTGTCAGGAAGTAGGTGTTCTTGAATCCGATTTCGGCCGATGCGAATACCGACTGCGTCTGTTCACGCCAGCCGTCCTGCAACCGCTCGGTCTTGGAGGTGTTGCTCAGGTTCTGGATATTGAAGACGTTGGCCAGCATGGGCTTTTCGTCGGTGACTTCGCCGTCGGGAATCGGGCCTCGGTTCTTCATGGCGTCGTAGCGCATATCCGAAATCGAAGCACCGATGTTGGCCTGCAACGACCAGTTCTCACCGAACGACTTATTGATATTCACCAACACATCTCCGTAAACTTGACAGTCTTCCGTCTTTGTAATACCATATAGACCGTTTTTTGATCCTTCGGTCAACTGCGTGATAGTCGAGGCATAGAACTTTTCGGTATAGGTAGTATTGCTGTTATCGATTCGGATGCGGCCCGAAACATTAAGCCAATCGAAAATATCGTAAGCGAGCGAAGCATTAAGCATATAACGGCCCTTGCGGTTCTCTCGCAGGTTGCGATAGTTGATCCAATAGGGATTCTGCATCGCCAATCCGGCATCGCCTACGGGCCAGTATTGGGTATGTAGACGACGGGCGGCATCGTAGCGTTCGTACATTTCGATATCGGCCCAGTCGTTGCCGCGCGGAAAGAGGTAGGCACCAACCAGCGGGTTATTGTACAAGCCCTGATTGGTCATGTTGCGGTCTTTCTGAATGATGTAACTGGCCCCGACGTCCAATTTGAGTTTGTCTTTGAGAAACGATGTCGTATTGCGGAACGTGAAGTTGTATCGGTCGTAGGTGTTGTTGGGAATCACGCCGCGCGAATTGACCGTTGCTGCGGAAAAGTAGGTCTGATTTTTCTCCGTGCCGGTCGAGACCGAAACGCTTTCCGTGCCGGTTACGCCTGTCTGGAAATAATCCTTGCGCGGGTCGTAGCCATATTTGTTGGCCGCATTGAGCCGATGCCCCCAACTCTGTACGGTCGAACCTTCGCTCAAATAGATGTTGCCCGTTCCGTAGCGGTTCTGGAACTCGGGCAGGATGAAAGGCGACGACACTTCGGTATTGCTCGATACGGTGATGGACGTATGTCCCGCCTTGCCTTGCTTGGTCGTTACGACGATGGCGCCGTTAGCGGCATCCGAACCGTAGAGAGCCGCAGCGGCCGCACCGTTCAGCACCGACATCGACTCGATATCCTCGGGGTTGATATCGGCGATAGGGTCGGTCGTACCCTGCGAGCCAAATTCCATACTGCCGTCGCGCGCCGTCGTATACATAGGTATACCGTCGATGACGTAGAGTGCATTAGACGACTGGGTAATCGACTTCTGTCCGCGCATAACCACTTTCGAAGCACTTCCCACACCGCCGGCCGAAGCGTTGATCGTCAGACCGGCCACCTTTCCGGCCAGCGAGTTGATGAAGTTGACATCCTTGTTTGCGAGGATCGACTCAGAGTCGACCGACTGCACGTTGTAAGACAGCGCCTTTTCCGAACGCTTGATGCCGAGAGCCGTCACAACAATGGCGTCGACATTGACCGTATCCTCTTTCAGCGTGACATCGATGGAGGTGCGGTTATTCACGGCTACCTCGACAGGGGTGTAACCGAGATAATTGACGATCAGAATCAGAGGTTCGGCCGATCGGGGCAGCTGCAATTTGTAGCTGCCGTCGACATTGGTGGTCGTACCGATCGTCGTACCTTTTACGATGATACTCGCGCCGATGATGGGCTGCTGCGAAACATCGGTTACGAATCCCGAAATCGTCGCGGGAGCCTTGTTCCCGGACTCTTTCTGTGACAGCAGAATTTGAAGATTGTCAATCTTGTAGGAAATATTCAGATCTTTGAATACGATATCCAGCACCTCGTCAATGCGCTTATTTCGGATATTGACGCTCACTTTCCGGGAGGTGTCCAAGTTCTTATAAAGAAACACATAATGCGACTGATCTTCAATCGCTTTCATTACTTGAGCCACGGTAGCGTCCTGCATATTAAGCGTGATACCACTATTCTGCGCTCTTACAACGGTAACGCTCAGACTTAAAAGCAGGATGAATACAAGTTCAAACAGTTTTCCTATTTTTTGGGAGAACGCTGTTTTATTCATACTTTTGTGAAAAAATTTGGTAATTAGATTCGTGTGATTAGCTAAAAACATCCGATCTTTTTACCGGGCCTGCGAACTTCCACTTCGCAGGCTTTTTTGTCGGATGTCCGGAATTTTACGTTTCTGGATTCATCATAGGCAGTATGGATTAGGTTTATATTCGGATTATTTGATCGTTATCGTATTCTCCGCTTCATCTATCTCGTAATCGAAGTTCAACAAGGAGTGCAGCCACTTGAATGCATTACCGACCCCAGCATTTATGCGGATCTTGCCGCCGATGCCGGCGGTCGAAGGCAAAGAGCTGCGTTTGATGACTACCCGGACGGCAAATGCCTGTTCCATCTTCTCCATCAGTTCTGCGAATGACAGCCCCGTAATGTCGAGCTGTCCGTTCATCCAGCATGGAGCATCATAATCGTCGAGCTTGGACGTGTATAAATAGTTTCCGATGAGATCGACCTTTTCATTCGGTCTCATGACGATATTCGCTTGGCTTGGGTCCAGTCGGTTCGAAATCCGCACCGAACCCTCCATCAAGGTTATCGAGAACCGATGGTGCGCTTCGTTCGCATCGACGTTGAATTTTGTACCGAGCACCCGGACATCCGAAGCGAAAGTCTCCACAATAAACGGATGAGACTTGTCGTGCGCGACTTCGAACATTGCTTCTCCGATCAATTTCACGCGCCGGACATCCTGTGCAAATATAATCGGATATTCGAGCCGGGACTCGGAGTTCATCCATATACGTGTTCCGTCGGCCAGCGTAAGTTCCATACGTTGTCCCGCAGGTACGTAAATGGAGTGGCGCTTATCGGATAATTCGCCGATCGAATATCTGTTTGCGAAGAATCCGGCCCCTATGGCAATCATGACTGCCGCAGCGATTTGCGCGGCCCAGCGACCGATTGTCCGCCACCTTACGAGCGGTCGCCGCTGAGTGGGCTGTATCTTGTCTCCGTAAAGTTTGACCGTATCGAACAAGAACCGGGCCGTATCCATCTCTTTCTGATTATTCGGGTCGGCAGAGAGCCACTCCGCAATTTGAGTCTCCTCTTCCGGTGTCGTCATCCCGCTCAGGTATTTATGCAAAATTTCCGTTTCCACTTCGTTTTATTTAAGAATGTTTATTACAAAACACATAAACAGGGAAGTCTTACAGCAAAAAAACGCTTTTTATATCAAATAAATTTATTTAATAAATTACAAAATTTATTTATAAATTCAAATGCAATACATGTGAACAAAAAAAACTATCTTTGCATAAAATTTCGATTTGCAGCGCAACGGCTCTATATTCAATCCCGAGGATTTCGGAAAATTCTTTTCCGAAAACAATACACGTCTCATCGACATCGCGTTCTCCTACGTGCGGGATATGGATGCGGCGCAGGATATCGTCATGGACTGTTTTGTCCGCATTTGGCAGCGAAGAGGGGAATTAGCGGACGAAACCAACATGCGCGGGTATGCCTACATGTGCGTACGCAACCGTTGCTTCTTATACTTGCGGCAGTTAAACAGCCACCGGCAACTTTCGCCCACCGACATACAACTCGTACAGTCTTCGATCAAGTCGTTGTCTCAGGACGATCTGTTCGACAAACTGCTCAGCAATGAAATTCTGGATATTTTCAGGACGGAACTAGACAAAATGCCGGCGCGTACACGCGAAATATTTCTCGCGAGCCGCATCGAACTTCTGACCTATGCAGAGATTGCTGAGCGGTACGATATTTCAGTCCGGAGGGTCACGTCGGAGATACAGTCCGCCCTGCAAATTCTGCGACACGCCCTAAAAGACTATCTGCCCTTGTGTCTGTTGTTTTTCTTCGGGAAATAGCCATTCGTCCAACAGCTGCATCATTTACTACCTCGCTTTTTCTGTCTTTTCTTACTGTGCAGTTGTTCCTGTTGCCGCTCTTCGCAGGCTTGCATGTCGAATAGTACCAGAATCGACCGGCTAGGATTCAAACTGCTGCAGAATATTACCATCGAAAAGGAGATTAAAAATACGATCAATAGCCTAAATACATAGAGATACGGCCAACAGTAAAAAACAAATTGTTAGCTCGATAATATAACCAATCTCAAACAGGCATTCAACGTGTTTGCCAAGGCTTCGATATTATTATTGCGGATTCCGTAAAAAAGGATTATTTTGAAATCGTGAAAATAAAGTGATCGAACTCTATTTTACAACTTACCTGTCCATTGTTTTTTTTACGATAATTTTCTTATATCGCTTGCAGTAAAACAATTTTCTCTACTCAAGATATACGAATTTTTACCTAATCGCACAACCATTTACACCTGAAAACGGGAAAGCAAGGACATCCAGCAGTCCCAGAACAGCATCGTATACATATTATGAGGAGCGGCTAGTCGCAGCGTCCAGTCTGGATGCCGTAGCGCGTAGTACCTGTAAACGGCCTCAAACTGCTGTCTCTGAAGCTGGAGGCTCTTGAAGAGTATAAAGGGTTTCGACTGCTCAGATGGCAAACCGACAAATGTTGCCGAAAAACGACTAAAATTATTCGATTCTACCATTCGTCTTTTTTGAGGCGATTTGATTCCTTCTCGAGGTAGAGGAGTAGATTTACCAATTTAACAAGGCTATTTTTGGCGAAGAATTACCTCGCCAAATAGCCTAGTCAAACATCTTTCACAACACGTGTGGGGAAAATGTGGGGAAAATCCGAAAAATAAAAATCGCTTAATCAGTCTGTATCAACAAATTAAGCGATTTTACTGGTACCCGGAGCCGGGGTCGAACCGGCACGACATTGCTGTCATTGGTGTTTGAGACCAACGCGTCTACCGATTCCGCCATCCGGGCTGATGCTGCTGCACAGCAGCGAATCGGGACGGCAAAGATAGGTGAATTTCGTCATTTTACAAAAAAATCGGCTACTTTTCGAAGTACTCCCTGATTTTTTTCGCGCGCGCCGGACCGACCACTCCGGCCAGCTCCTCGGGGTTGGCCGTGCGGACCTTCTCCACCGTGCGGAAATGGCGGAGCAACGTCTCGATCGTCTTCTGTCCGATGCCTTCGATCTGCTCCAGTTCGCTGTGGATAAACGCCCGGCTCCGCTTCTGGCGATGGAACGAGATGGCAAAGCGGTGCACCTCGTCCTGGATCGAGGTCAGGAAGTGAAACAGCGGCGAGGTGGGTCGAAGCCCCACCAGCAGCGGCGGATAGCCGCAGTAGAGCTCTGCCGTGCGGTGGCGGTCGTCCTTGGCCAGTCCGGCAATCGGGATATCGAGCCCCAGGGCCTCGAGCACCTCGTGGATCACCCCCATCTGCCCCTTGCCTCCGTCGGCGATGACCAGATCGGGGAGTTCGGCCCCCTCGGCCTGCAGACGGCTGTAGCGACGATAGACCACCTCGCGCATCGAGGCATAGTCGTCCGGCCCGTCCACGGTCTTGATGTTGAAGTGGCGGTACTCCTTGCGCGAAGGCTTTCCGTCGCGGAAGACCACGCACGAGGCGACGGGATGGGCCCCCTGCAGGTTCGAATTGTCGAAACACTCGATGTGGCGGGGCGGCCGGTCGAGGCGCAGCGCCTCCTGCAGGGCGTTCATCAGCCGCTCGACATGCCGCTCGGGGTTGCGGATCTCCAGATTCTTCAGCTGCTCGGCCCGGTAGATGCGCGCGCTCTTCTGCGAGAACTCCAGCAGCTCGAGTTTCTCGCCCCGCCTGGGCACGGTGAAGGTCACGCCGTCGAAGAGCAGCGTGGTCGAGGGCAGGAAGGGGACGATCACCTCGCGGGCCAACTCCCCGCCGCCGATCTGCTCGACGATGTGCTGGATGGCCAGCGTCAGCATGTCCCGCTCGTCGGCCCCGACGCCCGGCGAGAGCTTCACGGTCGAGACACCGACCACCGAGCCGTGGCGGATGCGGACGAAGTTGCACCACACCACATCGTCGTCGGGCAGCAGCGAGAAGACATCCACATCGACGATCTTCGCACTGACGATCACCGAACGTCCTGCATAGTTGTCCAGGGCGTCGATCCGCTGCTTGTAGCACTGTGCCACCTCGAAGCGCAGCTCCGCGGCGGCACGCGCCATCTCCCCCTCGAGGTATTGGCGCACCGGACGCAGATCGCCCCGCAGCACCGAAGTGACCATATCCACCAGGCGGCCGTACTCCTCCTCGCTCTGCGCCCCGATGCAGGGGCCCTTGCAGTTGCCCAGGTGGTACTGCAGGCAGACCGTATAGCGTCCGCGCGCGATCTGCTCGGGCGAGAGGTTCAACTTGCAGGTCCGCAGCGGGACCACCTCGCGGATGAACTCCAGCACGCTGTGCTGCATCATCACCGAACCGTAGGGACCGAAGTACTGCGAACCGTCGCGCACGAGCTGGCGCGTGGACTGCACGCGGGGAAACGGCTCGCGGCGGACGACGATCCACGGATAGGTCTTGTCGTCCTTGAGCAGGATGTTGTAGCGCGGCTGCAGGCTCTTGATCAGGGAGTTCTCGAGCAGCAGCGCGTCGGTCTCGCTCCCCACGACGATGTGGCGGATCTCGACGATCTGCCGCACCATGACGCGGACCTTGGCACTGTGCTCCTTCGACTGCACGAAGTAGGAGGAGACCCGCTTGCGCAGGCTCTTGGCCTTGCCCACATAGATGATCGTACCCGTGCGGTCCACGAACTGGTAGACCCCGGGCGAGAGCGGCAGCAGCGCCACCTGCTCCTTTAGTTTGTCGTATCGGTCGGATGATGCCATCGTCGCTGCAAAAATACAAAAGATGGGGGATTATTACAATTTGGTCAAAAACGTCCGATTCTTTGTTTTATTCATCCGAATCTTGTATTTTTGCGCCGACATAAATCCACACCCTGTAAAACAATGAAAAAACTTGTGATTCTGCTCCTTTGCGGAGCATTCACCCTATCGTGTGCAGACAAGGAGTACGACCTGTCGCAGATCGAAACCGGCGACATAGCCATCGGAAACGATGACTCTGAATTCCGAATGCCGCTAATGACCGTACTCGTTCCGATGTCGGACCTCTCGGCCGACGGGAAAGAGATCCAGGCCATCTTCGACGAGGCCGACATCTGGCTGCCGACCGCTGCGACATCCGTAGACCTGGTCCGGCTCGACAGCGACCCGGACTACCGCGACCAACTCACCGCAGGAACGATAGCCGAGATGCATACGAGCGATGCGAAGCTCAATGCCGTAATCGGCCTCAGTTATGAGCGGTACTACGCCGACTTCGCCCCGATACTCGGACTCGACCCCGCGCATCCCGACCCGAACGCCTATGCCGCGGCATTCGGACGGATCTTCGCATCGGAGGAGCTCGCCGGCGAACTCGAGGCGCACATCAGCAACGCCGCTACGGACTATCTCACCTCGATCCACATCGACCCGGTGGAGTACTCGATCGACGCCCTGGGTATCGATGAATCGGTGATCGACATGCTCTGCGACAACCTCGACCCCGAAGGGACGCCCGACGCCCGCAATACGCTCTACCTCTACGGCTCGACGGCCAGCCGCCTGCCGGTGACGATGCATGTCGCACCGACCTTTACGCCCACCGACATCACGTTCGAATTCGACGTCGAGGCCGCCAGCCCCGACTCCTCAATTCCGCAGACGCAGCTCTTCGGCGACGACCTGCGGCAACTCGTCGGCGGCATCACGGTCCGCATCCCCGTGACGCTGCTCACCTACTACCGCGACCTGGGATTCGACGATGCGGCCAACAGCCAGCTGACCATCGACCTGCGCCTGCTCAAGCGCGGCGGACTGAAACTCAACCTCTAAAACGCCTTCCGACATGAAGAAACTCTACACACTCTTCTTCGCCCTGCTCCTGGCAGGCAACCTCGCGGCCCAGAATCCGACCGCCTATTTCATGGAAGGCTCGACCTTCCGCAGCCAGCTCAACCCGGCCTTCGCCCCGTTGCGCGGCTACGTCAATATCCCGGGCATAGGCTCCCTGAACGTCAGCACGAGCGGCAACATCTCGCTCGACAAGGTTCTCTATCCCCGCAACGGCAAACTCGTGACGCTGATCGACAGTTCGGTGTCGTCCGCCGAGGCGCTCGCGGGACTCAAGACTCAGAACCTGCTCGGCGCCGACACCTACATCAACCTCATCGGATTCGGCGCCTACGCCCGGAACCGCAAGGACTTCTGGTCCTTCGGCCTGAGCCTCCGCACCAGCGCCGAAGTGAACCTCCCCTACTCGCTCTTCGACTTCATCAAGAACGGCCACGAAGGCTCGATCCGCGACATCGGCGTGACCGCGGACTCCTATCTCGAAGCGGCATTCTCCTACTCGTTCCCGCTGCTCGACGACCGGCTTTACATCGGTGTGCGCGGAAAGTTCCTGGCCGGAATGGCCCGGGGACGGCTTTCGTTCGACCGCTTCGACGTCTCGCTGCAGGACGACCGCTGGGCCGTCGATGCCGCTGGCAGCCTCGACATCTCGGCCTCGGGACTGACCGCCACAACCGAGGAGAACGCGGCCGGCGAGCAGATCTACCATTTCGACGACATCGACCTGCAGCCGACCTCGCCGGCCGGATACGGATTCGCCGTCGATCTGGGCGCCACCTACGACATCCTGCCCGACCTGCAGGCTTCGCTGGCAGTCAATGACCTGGGATTCATCAGCTGGGGCAAGGGGAACAACCTCACCGGAACCTCGTCCAAGAACCTCGAGTTCACGGGAGCCACCGTCGAGGACGGCGTGGTCTCGCAGCAACCCGACTTCGACCTCGACGTCCTCGAGTTCCGCAAGGAGGAGGCCCGCTCCACAACCCGGGCGCTCCGCGCCTCGGTGAATGCCGGTCTCGAATACCGGATGTGGCAGAACCGCGCCAGCGTCGGCGTGCTCTACTCGATGCGCTTCTGGGAGTACAAGACCCTGCACAACATTACCGGCGCGGTGAACTTCCGCCCGATCTACTGGTTCCAGCTCACGGGTAGCTACTCGGTAATCGGCAGCCGCGGCGGGGCATTCGGGCTGGCGCTGAACCTCTGCCCGAGCTGGATCAACTTCTTCGTCGCCACCGACATACTGACGGCCAAGCACACGCCGCAGTGGGTGCCGATCAAACAGAGCTCGATGAACGTCACCCTCGGACTGGGCATACCGATCGGCAAGCGCGGGATGCGCCACCGTCCCGACTACCGCTGCGGAACCTGGTAACCTGCCATACCGCAGCCGCAAAGCGCCGCACCCCGGGTTTTCAACGGAAACCCGGGGTGCGGCGTATTCTCCGACGGGAATGGAGGCAATGGTGAACGAGCCCGAAAAAAGCTGCAAAATAGCGCGCAAGGTCCGGAAAATTCCGCCGTTCGGGCATACGCATGCCACATTCGGACAAACCCGTTGCGGCATTCGATTCTTTAGTTATCTTTGTTCATGGAAAAACCGGGGAAGCGTGCGGAACCTCCCCGGATCGGAAATCCGTTGCGGCGGCCTCAAAAAATCTGTGTGAAGTTGCGTCACTACTTTTTCTCTTTTTGAATTCTTCAAAAAAACGGGCCGCCGCAACTTCTTTATGCTTCAACAAATTCCATGCCATCCGACGCCCGTTCGGCAAAACGGCCGAGGGCCGCACGCATCGCCTCGCGTCCCGCCTCGACGATCTCCGCCGAGCGGTAGAATTCGAACATGCTGAAGCGATCGGCCGGCATCTCCACGAGGATGTCGGGAGGACACAGGCGGCGCTGCAGCGAGGCGATCCGCTGCTGCATGATCTGCGACGAGGTAACCAGCACCTTGTAGTGGTTGAGCGACATGCGGGCCCGGAAGGCCGGGTCGGCGCCGAACGGCGCACAGACATCTACGGCAACCAGCAGATCCCCCTCGCTGCGCCGCACGCGGTCGTAGGGCACGGGATTGACCATGCCGCCATCGACGAGCACCATCCCGTCGCGGTGGACGGGTCGGAATACCGACGGAATCGAGATCGAGGCACGGATGGCATCGTAGAGCCCGCCCCGGTCGAGCACCACTTCGCGGCCCGTCACCAGATCGGCCGCAACGGCCGCAAACGGCACCGGCATCTGCTCGATCCGCACGTCGGGAACCAGTTCCTGCATGGCCCTCATCACGCGGTCGCCCTTCACCAGCCCCTCGGGGCTGAGGGTGAAATCGACCAGGCCGAACACCCTGTAGCGGTCCAGCGCACACATCCACTCCTTGAACGGTTCGAGATGCCCCGAGGCATACATGCCCCCGACCAACGCACCCATCGAGGTGCCCGCCACGGCGCTCACCTCGAAACCCTGACGCTCCAACTCCTCGATGGCGCCGATATGCGCGATGCCCCGCGCACCGCCGCCGCCCAACACGAGCGCGACTCCGTTTCTTCTCCATAAATCACTCCTTTAAAAACTATAAATACCGGCCGCAGCGGATCATCCTGCCACGACAAGGTCCATCGGCACGTCATGCGGTTCGGTCTCGAGCCCGCCAACCAGCTGGTGGGCAAAGCAGACCCCGACCTTCACGGCCCGGAACCCCGGCTGCGCGAGGTAACGGTCATAGTAGCCGCGCCCGCGCCCCATCCGCGCCCCGGCCTCCGTAAAAGCCGTGCCGGGAACGACAACCAGGTCGATCTGCCCGGGCAGGCACTCGCGGGCCGCCGGCCCCGGTTCGGCGATGCCGAAGGCCCCGCGCACCAGCGTCGCCGCATCGTACTCGAAGAAACGCATGGCGTCGCCTTCGACCCGCGGCACGACCAGCCGTTTCGACGACACCCAACCCTCCAGCACCCCGTCGGTGGCCGGTTCGTCGGGCAATGCGCAGTAGAGCGCCACGGTCCGGGCCGCCGCAAAAGCATCCGTCGAGGCCACCTCTGCAAAGATCCGGCCCGAAGCCTCGGCCCGCTCTTCGGCCGAGAGTGAAAGGTTGCGTCGCTTCATCTCCCGACGCAGTTCGTTTTTCGTCATAAAACCCTCCTTTCGGACGCAAAATTCCCGTCCGTTTTCATTGTTATTACGCAAACAATGGCTATATTTGCCTCACGAAAACACAAATCATTAACAAATATAACAAATTTAATCCACTATGAGCTGTTTTCTATCTAATTCCTCGCTTGGCAAGAAGTTAGTAATGAGCGTGACGGGTTGCTTCCTCGTGCTCTTCATCCTCTTCCACATGTCGATGAACGTCACGGCGATCATCTCGCCCGAAGGCTACAACGCGATCTGCGAATTCCTCGGCGCAAACTGGTATGCACTGGCCGGTACGGTGGTGCTGGCTGCCGGTGTGGTGATCCACTTCATCTACGCCATCATCCTCACGCTGAACAACTACCGCGCCCGCGGCTCGCAGCGTTACGCCGTCACGGTTCAGGAGCCCGGTGTGGCCTGGGCCTCGAAGAACATGCTCGTACTGGGTGTCATCGTACTGCTCGGCATGGGTCTGCACCTCTACAACTTCTGGGCGAAGATGCAGCTCGTCGAGATCATGGGCGGACACACCAACTCGCTGGGTCTGGCCGTGACCGACGGCGCCGCGCTGATCGCCTACACCTTCTCGCAGTGGTACTACGTGGTGCTCTACCTCGTATGGTTCGCCGCCCTGTGGTTCCACCTCACGCACGGCGTGTGGTCGATGTTCCAGACCGTGGGCTGGGCCAACGACACGTGGTATCCCCGCCTGAAGTGCATCGCCAACATCGTGGCAACGATCGTATTCCTCGGCTTCGCCGCCGTGGTGCTCTGCTACTTCTTCTGCCCCTGTCTGGCAGGCGCCTGCTAATCATCCCCGATTGTAGAACAACAAACACACAAACGATATGGCTTTAAAATTAGATGCTAAAATTCCTGCCGGCGCTCTCGCAGACAAGTGGAGCAACCACAAGGCAGCTATCAAGGTCGTAAGCCCCGCCAACAAGCGCAAGCTCGACATCATCGTCGTCGGAACCGGTCTGGGAGGCGCCTCCGCAGCCGCCTCGCTCGGCGAGCTGGGCTACAACGTCAAGGTGTTCTGCATCCAGGATTCCCCCCGCCGCGCACACTCGATCGCAGCGCAGGGCGGTATCAATGCAGCCAAGAACTACCAGAACGACAACGACTCCGTATACCGGCTCTTCTACGATACGATCAAGGGCGGCGACTACCGCGCCCGCGAGGCCAACGTCTACCGTCTGGCCGAGGTCTCGAACCTGATCATCGACCAGTGCGTCGCCCAGGGCGTTCCCTTTGCCCGTGAGTACGGCGGCCTGCTGGCCAACCGTTCGTTCGGCGGCGCGCAGGTATCGCGTACCTTCTACGCCCGCGGCCAGACCGGACAGCAGCTGCTGCTGGGCGCATATGCAGCCCTGAACAAGGAGATCGCCGCAGGGTCGGTGAAGAGCTACCCCCGCCACGAGATGCTCGATCTGGTCATCGAGGACGGTGAGGCCCGCGGCATCATCGCCCGCAACCTCGTGACGGGCGAGATCGAGCGCCACGGCGCACACGCCGTCGTACTCGCCACGGGCGGTTACGGCAACGTATTCTTCCTCTCGACGAACGCCATGGCCTCGAACGGTTCGGCCGCATTCCAGTGCTACCGCAAGGGTGCCGGTTTCGCCAACCCCTGCTTCACGCAGATCCACCCGACGTGTATCCCCGTACACGGCGACCAGCAGTCGAAGCTGACCCTCATGTCGGAGTCGCTGCGTAACGACGGCCGCATCTGGGTTCCCAAGAAGCTCGAGGACGTGAAGGCCCTGCGTGCCGGCACGAAGCAGCCTTCGGACATCGCCGAGGAGGACCGCGACTACTACCTGGAGCGCCGCTACCCGGCCTTCGGAAACCTCGTGCCGCGTGACGTGGCTTCGCGCGCCGCCAAGGAGCGCTGCGACGCCGGCTACGGCGTGAACGAGACGGGTCTGGCCGTATTCCTCGACTTCAAGACCGCCATCGAGCGTCTGGGCAAGGAGATCATCAAGCAGCGCTACGGCAACCTGTTCGACATGTACGAGGAGATCACCGACGTGAGCCCCTACGAGCAGCCGATGCAGATCTTCCCGGCCGTACACTACACGATGGGCGGCATCTGGGTGGACTACAACCTGATGACCACGATCCCGGGCCTGTACGCCATCGGCGAGGCCAACTTCTCGGACCACGGAGCCAACCGTCTGGGTGCTTCGGCCCTGATGCAGGGTCTGGCCGACGGATACTTCGTGCTACCCTACACCATCGGCGACTACCTCTCGCACAAGATCCAGGCCCCGAAGGTGAAGACCGACACCAAGGCCTTCGACGAGGCCGAGAAGGCCGTCCGCGAGAAGATCGCCAAACTGCTCTCGATCCAGGGCAAGCAGTCGGTGGACGACATCCACAAGAAGCTGGGCCACATCATGTGGGAGAACGTCGGCATGGCCCGTACCAAGGAGTCGCTCGAGAAGGCCATCAAGGAGATCCAGGCCCTGCGCAAGGAGTTCTGGAAGGATGTGAAGGTCGTGGGCAGGGAGAACGATTTCAACGTCGAACTGGAGAAGGCGATCCGTCTGGCCGACTTCCTCGAACTGGGCGAGCTGATGGCCCGCGACGCACTCCTCCGCGAGGAGTCGTGCGGCGGCCACTTCCGCGTCGAGCACCAGACCGAAGAGGGCGAAGCCAAGCGCGATGACGAGAACTTCGTATACGCCGCCGTCTGGGAGTACAAGGGCATGGACCAGGTTCCGGAGATGACCAAGGAGCCGCTGAACTTCGAGTTCGTACACCCGGCACAGCGCAACTACAAGGACTAAGGCTATTTTGACGTTGAACTTTAATATCGAATCGTAACCATGAATTTTACATTAAAGATATGGCGTCAAAAGGACGCCAAGTCGAAGGGCGCTTTCGAAACGTACAAGGTCGAGAACATTTCGGCCGACACCTCGTTCCTCGAGATGCTCGACATCCTGAACAACAACCTCATCCACGAGGGCAAGGAGCCCGTGGCTTTCGACCACGACTGCCGTGAGGGTATCTGCGGCATGTGCTCGCTCCACATCGACGGACATGCACACGGCCCCGGCCAGGCAGCCACGACCTGCCAGATCTACATGCGCAAGTTCAAGGACGGCGCAACGATCACCATCGAGCCGTGGCGTTCGGCTGCGTTCCCCGTCATCAAGGACCTCGTGGTGAACCGCTCGGCATACGACCAGATCCTGCAGGCCGGAGGTTTCATCTCCGTACGCACGAACTCGGTGCCCGACGCCAACGCCATCCTGATCCCGAAGGCGGATGCCGACGAGTCGATGGATGCTGCAGCCTGCATCGGCTGCGGAGCCTGCGCCGCCACCTGCAAGAACGGTTCGGCCATGCTTTTCGTAGCTGCCCGCGTATCGTCGCTGGCCAAGCTGCCGCAGGGCCGCGTGGAGGGAGCCCGCCGCGCCAAGGCCATGGTGGCCAAGATGGACGAGCTGGGATTCGGCAACTGCACCAATACGGGAGCCTGCCAGGCCGAGTGCCCGAAGTCGATCTCGATCGCGCACATCGCCCGCCTGAACCGCGAGTTTCTCTCGGCCAAGTTCGAGGACTAAGGAACCGCACGATATAATTGGAAAACACCCCGGTCCGAAAGGATCGGGGTGTTTTGTCAAGCGGTGATACATTCCTCACCGGCCAACCGTGGGCCGGGCGATGTGCGCCGCGCACCGGACAGACTATCCCCCGACCACTTTGAAAAGGGGCGGCCCGCCTAGCGGAGGCTCCGGAACGCCGGGACTCGGGGCATCGGGAAAGGTCACCGCGGGAAAGGTCACCGCTTCCGGGGCCGGATGGACGAGAGCCGTGACACCTGCTTCAGATCGAAGTTACCGTAGATGTTCACCGCCACGGTCTCCCGGGGGCCATAGGTCAGCATGAGCAGTTCGGAATAGGGGTAGAATTCCGCTTCGCGCAGATAGAACTTCGTGGTCTGCCCCTGCTCGGTACCGGACATCACCAACTCGAACCGGGCGTCGGGATCGGCGGCGAGCTGTTCGGCGTCGGCCAGGAACTGCGTCCCGTCGCCGCTGTCGAGCGCCACGATACGGATGTACTGGATTCCGTTGAGCAGCTCGGCCAGCTTTTTGTCGCCCTGCTCGGCAGCCTGGCGGCTCATCATGCGCATCATCTTGCGCTCGAGCTGCACGCTCGTGAACCCCGAAGCGTCCGAATAGCGGTCGAAGAATTTCCAGGAATAGTTCTGGGAGCGGGCCAGAAACGGCAGCAGGACCAGAACCAACAGAAGGATCCGTTTCATAAGGCAATCTTTTTACAATCCGATACAAAGTCCGATCGACAACGGATGCACCTTGGGCCCGACGCTGCTCTTGAAGAGCGGCGTAACGCCGTAACGGAGGTAGACTCCGACGTTGTAGTAGCTCACACTGGCGCCCACTCCGAACCGGAAGTCGTTCACACCCGAAAGCGAGCTCTTCTCCTTCGGTCTCTTGTAGATGGAGTTGGCCCCCATCGTGAAATCGAAGTAACCGCTCAACGAAACGGTCAGATGGCGCACGGGGTGATAGTCCAGATGCAGGGGAATACCGAGCGACGTGATGCGGAGTTTCGACTTGTCGGCCTTCCCGTCAAGCTGCTGCGGAACGACCTTTCCGTCGCGGTAAGCGAGCGTGATCGAGTTGTCCGAAAGCCGGTAGTTATCGACCGCATAACTCAGTCCGGTAGTGATCGAGAACTTCCGCTGTCTGCCGATCACACAGTTCAGCCCGACGAGCGTCGTAGAGAGATGGAACGACTTGCCGCCCCGCAGGTCGAAGAATCCGGCCTCCCCGGCAGGATAGCCGCCGTAATCGGTCCCCGTTGGGATGTTGAATCCGACCTCGGTCTTGTAAAGAGCGACCAAATTGAAGCGCGGAGTCTTGACCCGTGCACTCCGGTCTTTCATCTTCTCCTCCGACAACGGGGAGAGCGTGAGGCCGAAACCGGCCACCTCGAGGACCACCTCGTCGCCGTCGGCCGTGCGGCGCAGGGCCACCAGGTCGGAGTCTACGGTATCGATCCGTTTGAGGCTGTCGGCTGCCATCGGTTCACAGTCCGACAGACTTCGGGAAACCGGGTCGCAGGTTGCGGCATCCGCGGCCGCAGGATGGTCGCAGGTCTGGCCCGAGGCCGGAAGAAGCAGCAGCAGGGCCGGAAGAAGAAGCGCTGCAAAAAGGGAAAGAGTTCGTTTGTCCATAATCTTGTCTATTTACCTGTTACTTGTTTTCCATCAGTTCATCGACGATCTGCGACGTGGCGTCGAGCGCAGCGAAGGAGTCGAAATAGACCGTCGTCTGCAGGGCGACCTCCCGGTCATAGACGGGTCGCCCGTCGATGTAGCAGTAGGGCTCGCGCACAAGTCCGGCAAGTACGAAGATCCCTACCACGACCGCCGCTGCCATACCCCACCAGACGGCCGTCAGGCGGTGCAGGGGGCTCACCTCCGCCCGGGGAAGTTCCCGGCAGGAGGAGTCTGCCGCCGGACGTCCGGCTGCTCCCTTATCGGGCATCCGCTCCCCGGAGAGGGCGCCGAGTCCTTCGAAAAGCACCGCGAGGTCACGAAGCGACTCGGGGACCTCGTCCGACCGCAGCAGGCGCCGGAGCTCCTGCTCCTCGGCGTCGGTCGTCCGGGCCGCCATCCAGCGGGCGGCCAAAGATTCAATGCGTCTGTTTCGCTTGTCCATCATCCATCATTTTTTGCAGAATTTCCCGCAGGGCGCTCCGTGCCCGGGAGAGCAGGACACGCACCTGCGCCTCGTCGCACCCGAGCAACCCGGCAATCTCGCGGGTCGGATACCCCTCGATATCCTTCAGGTGGACCGCCTCGCGCTGCCGCTCGGGAAGGCTGGCGATCGCCCGGCGCACCTGCTCGCGGATCTCCCACACGCCGCTTTCGCCCATCGTCGCACGCTCAATCCCCTCGCCGAAGGCATCGTCGCGCCGGGATCGGGCCCGGCGGCTGCGCAGCAGGTCGTAACAACGGTTGCGCAGAGCCGTCAGCACGAAGGAGTCGATGTTGCGGCATCCGGCCAGGCGCGACCGCTCGACCCACAGCCGTTCGAGCAGGTCCGCCACCGCATCCTCGGCTTCGGCGGCCGACAGGAGCAGGCTCTGCGCATAGCGGAACATCCGATCACGCAGCGGCAGGACATATGTATTGAATTCGATCTCCTCCATGGTCACACATAAGACGATCCCGGGGCCCGAAACGCAACAGGCCGGGATCGTTTTTTTCATTTTTTTTTCGTCCTCTCCCTTCCGGCCCGGGGCCGAAAGCAAAAAAACGGGGCGGAACTGCCTCTGCGATTCCGCCCCGTGGTCCGTATCGGCCGGTCAGCCGTTCACCCGCGCATGGTCCGCCAGGAACTGCGCCAGGCCGCTGTCGGTCAGCGGGTGTTTGAGCAGCCCCTTGATCGCGGCAAGCGGGCAGGTGGCCACATCGGCCCCCGCGTCGAGGCACTGGATAATGTGGTGCGTGTGGCGGATCGAGGCGGCCAGCACCTGCGTCTTGAAACCGTAGGTACGGTAGACGCGCACGATATGGGCCACCAGTCCGACGCCGTCCTCCGAGATGTCATCCAGACGTCCGACGAAGGGCGAGACATAGGTGGCGCCCGCCTTGGCTGCCAGCAGCGCCTGGCCTACGGAGAAGACCAGCGTGCAGTTGGTGCGGATCCCGCGGTCGGCGAAATGGCGCACGGCCCGAATGCCGTCGGCCGTACAGGGCAGCTTCACGACGATGTGCGGGTCGAGCCCGGCCAGCTCGGTACCCTCGCGCACCATCCCTTCGAAATCCGTGGCGATCACCTCGGCGCTCACATCGCCGTCCACGATCCGACAGATCTCCACATAGTGGCGGCGGCACGCCTCTTCGCCCCGGATGTTCTCCTTGGCCATCAGCGACGGGTTGGTCGTCACCCCGTCGAGCACTCCCATTTCATTGGCCTCGCGGATTTGCGCGAGATTCGCCGTGTCGATGAAAAATTTCATGTCAGCAGTTTTGGTTTGGTTTCTGAAAGATACGAAAAATGTTCCATACCTGTATCCACACGGGCGGGCTTTTTCTGCCGCACCCCCTCCGAGGAGAAAAAAAATGCAGGCTGCATAAAAAATTAGGTACTTTGTATTGCATAGTATCAAAATAAGCATTATATTTGCAATGTAAAAATAATAGAACCCGCAAAACATTAACCTGGGAAAACACCTACGACCATGAAAGAGACTGTTACCGTCAATATCGGCTCCGAGGTCTTCATTCTCGACAACGATGCCTGCCGCGCGTTGCAGAACTACCTGGACGACGTCCGAAGCCGGCTGCCCGAAGAGGACGGCGAAACGATGGACGACATCGAAATCCGCATCGCCGAGATCTTCCGCGAACGCGTCTGCTCCCCCATGCGGGTCGTGACGCTCGACCTGGTCCGCTCGACGATCGCCCGACTGGGCGCCCCCTCGGAATTCGGAGAGCGCCACAGCATCCCGCAACAGGAGGACGAAGCGCAGGCCGCCCCGCCCCGCCGGCTCTACCGCTCGCGCACCGTCCGCTCGATTGCCGGCATCTGCGGCGGCCTCGGCACATTCTTCAACGCCGATCCCACGATGATCCGGCTCATAACGCTGCTGCTCATCCTCTTCGGAGGGCTCTCCATCTGGGCCTACATCATCCTCTGGATTGTCATCCCCGAGGAGCCGGCCCGTAAATTCTCGTTCAACGACAAACGTCCATAACGCATACCACCCATGACACCGAACGACAACAGGCGGTTATTCCGCTCGCAGGACAGCATCATCGCCGGCGTATGCGCCGGAGTCGCCGAATACTTCGGACTCGACGTCTCGCTGGTGCGGATCGCCACCCTCCTGCTGATCCTTTTCGGGGGACTCTCGCTGTGGGTCTACATCATCCTCTGGCTGATCGTCCCCAAGGCCCCGAAACGCTTAAAACCCTAAAACACCATGGCCGAAGACAATGTAAAAGCGCAGATGCGCAAAGGAATTCTGGAGTACTGCATCCTCGCCATACTCTCGCGCGAGGCATCGTATGCTCCGAAGATCATCTCCGAGCTCAAAGCGGCCGAAATGATCGTCGTCGAGGGTACACTCTACCCGATCCTCACCCGGCAGAAGAACGCCGGACTGCTCACCTACCGCTGGGAGGAGTCCCCGCAGGGGCCGCCCCGCAAATACTACTCGCTCACCGAAAAGGGGCTCCAGTATCTCCGCTCGCTCGACGAGGCGTGGGACGAACTGGTCGGACAGATTCAGGTCATCCGCCACGGCCGGACGGATACGGCCGGACAGACCGCCGAGGTCCCGGCAACCGAGACATCCGCCGGACAAAGTGTCGGTGAGGCCTCCGAACCGGCCACCGATCCGGTCCCCGCATTTGAAAACCCGAACATGTAAACACCCACAAACACCGCATCACCATGAAAAAAGTTCTGTTGATCCTCGTCTCCCTGGCCGCCCTGGCCGCCATCGCCGGCACTCTGATCGGACTCTTCTTTCCCGAGAGCCTCTCGGCCTCGAACCGCCGGATCAAGGGAAGCGGCACGATCGTAACCCGGACGATTCCCGCACCCGACTTCGAAAAGATCTCGGCCTCGCGCGCCGTGAAGGTCATCATCACGGACGAAATCGAGGGCCGGATTCGCATCGAGGCAGACGACAACCTGATGGACCACATCGTAGCCGAGGCTTCGGGCGACGAGCTGCGGATCAGCATCGACCCGAAGATCAACTCCGTATCGAACATCCACGTCACCGTCACGGTCCCCGACAACGGCAAGATCCGCGCACTCGAAGCCTCGAGCGCCTCGGAGATCACCTGCGCCACGGCCCTCGGAGCTGCCGACATCTCGCTCGAAGCCTCGAGCGCCGCCAACATCAACGCAGCCGTCAAGGCCGACGTCTGCTCGTTCGAAGCCACAAGCGCCGCCAACATCAAGGCCGCCGTCGAGGCCGGCGAATGCCGGATCAACGCCTCGAGCGCCGCCAAGATCAAACTGAGCGGCCGGGCCGACGCCGCACGGGCCGAACTCAGCTCGGCCTCGAAACTCGCAGCCGCGGAGTTGGTCGTCAAACAATGGAAGATCGACACCTCGAGCGCCGCAAGCGCCCGGATCCACTGCACCGAACAGCTCAACGCCGAGGCATCGAGCGGCTCCTCGATCCATTACGAGGGTGACTGCTCGACCGACATCACCAAATCGAGCGGCGGCAGCGTAAGCCGCTGACCAAACCCGCACCACCGACCACCACACAATCCGCAAAACCATGAAAGAAGTCAAGAAATGCAGCATATCGGGTGTGGCGTTCACACTGGACGCCGACGCCTATGAGGAGCTCTCCGCCTACCTCGAAAGCCTCAAGCGCTCCTACCGGGAGTCGCCCGACGGCGCGGAGATCGTCGCCGACATCGAGGCCCGCATCGCCGAACTGATCCTCTCGGTGCAGGACAACGCCCGCGTCGTCGAGAAACCGCTGATCATGAACATCATCCGGCAGATGGGTTCGGCCGAGGACATCTCCGAAAGCACGGATGCCGACCTGGAGCCCGAGGCTCCGCGGATCCCGCGCCGCCTCTACCGCGACACTGAAAACGCCAAACTGGGAGGCGTGTGCGCCGGCATCGGACGCTACTTCAACCTCGACCCCGTCTGGGTGCGTCTGGCGCTCTTCCTGCCCCTGCTGCTCGCATGCTTCGGGAGCGTCCCCTTCCTGCGCTGGTTCAGCCCGCTGTTCGGCAACCTGTTCGGCATCTTCCTGATCTGCTACTTCATCATGTGGTTCGCCGTACCGGCCGCCCGCTCGGCCCGGCAGAAACTCGAGATGAACGGCGAAAAGATCACCGCCCAAGCCATCGGCGAAACGACGGCCGCCGCCGCGAACAACGACCCCGACGCCAAGGCCAAACCCATTGTGGCCGAGGCCGTATCGGTCTTCGGCAAGGTCGTGCTCATCCTGCTGAAGCTCTTCGCCGGACTGATCGTCTTCTGCCTCATCATGGTCGCCTGTGCGCTGATCATCGGACTGTTCGCCATCCTGATCGGAGGCGCCGAGACCCTCAACCTCGACTGGGACCTCTCGCTCTGGGTACCCATACTGGGCATCTTCATCGCCCTGATCCCGACCATCCTGCTGATCTACGTGCTCATGTGCCTGATCGCCTCGCGCAAGCCCGGAGGCAAGACCGTACTGGTCATCTTCCTCTGCTGGATCGCCTCGATCATCGCCTGCTCGACGATCGCCATCCGCGAAAAGGTCGGCGAACGCTTCAGGGACAAGCGCGAAGCCATCCGCGACGCACTCAACAGCACGATCGAGGTGGACGGCGAGATGACGACGCTCAAGGAGCTGCTCGAGGAGTACGACGGGGAGAGCATCATCGAGGAGGGACGCAAGACACTGCATATCAGCGTCCCGTCGAAGGAGCTCGACATCACCGTGGACAAAAAACAGGGCGGGCTGCAGATCAACGCCGGTGAGCGCACGACAAACGAAGAGGGCGACAGCATCACGTCGCACAGCGTCGAGATCAGCGTCAAGCAGCAGTAACCTCCGCACCGTAACGCCGCCCGCCGCGTGAGAGCTTCCGCCCGCCGGCCGACTGACAAAAGACAGGCCCCGCTGCAGGGAAATGCGGCGGGGCCTGTCGCGTTCGTCGGAACAGACGACGGACAACGGCCCGCTTTTTGAGAAAATTGAAAAAATTACTACCTTTGAGCGATTTTGTTTTAAACTGGAAAAAGTATGTCCGAAATCAAATGCATCGGCATTCTGACCTCCGGCGGCGACGCCCCGGGCATGAATGCGGCCATCCGCGCCGTAACGCGCAGCGCGATCTTCAACGGGTTCTCCGTGAAGGGCATCATGCGAGGATACAAGGGTCTTGTATTCAACGAGATCGTTGAGTTCAAGTCGCAGAGCGTGAGCAACATCATCCAGCTGGGCGGCACGATCCTGAAGACCGCCCGCTGCAAGGAGTTCACCACGCCCGAGGGCCGCAAGGCCGCCTACGACAACATGACGGCCGCCGGAATCGATGCCCTGGTGGTCATCGGCGGCGACGGTTCGCTGACCGGCGCCCGGCTCTTCGCCCAGGAGTACAACGTCCCGATCGTCGGCCTGCCCGGAACGATCGACAACGACCTGGGAGGCACCGACTCGACCATCGGATACGACACGGCGCTCAACACGATCATGGAGGCCGTCGATAAACTCCGCGACACGGCCTCGAGCCACGAACGCCTCTTCTTCGTCGAGGTGATGGGTCACACGGCCGGCTACCTGGCCCTCAACAGCGCCATCGCCACCGGATCCGAGGCGGCGATCATCCCCGAGATGGAGACCGAGGTAGACCAGCTGGCCGAACTCATTAACCACGGGTTCCGCAAGAGCAAGAACTCGGCGATCGTCATCGTCGCCGAAAACCCCAAGACGGGCGGCGCCACGGCCCTGGCCGAGCGCGTCAAGAAGGAGTTCCCGCAATACGATGCCCGGGTGACGATCCTGGGCCACATCCAGCGCGGCGGATCGCCCACGGCCGTGGACCGCATCCTCGCCTCGCGCATGGGCGAAGCGGCCATCGAGGCCATCCTCGACGGACAGCGCAACGTGATGATCGGCATCGAGAACGGCAAGATCGTCTACGTGCCCTTCGTCAAGGCGATCCAGCACAACAAGGGAATCGACCGCAACGCACTGGAACTGGTGAAGATTCTCTCGATATAAAACCTGCACCGAAACACCCACACTACAACACCCACAACCGCAGCGAATGAAACGCGTTATTGGCATCGGAAATGCCCTGACCGACATGCTGGTCAATCTGAAGACCGACTCCGTACTGGGGCGGTTCAAACTGGCGAAAGGCTCGATGAGCCTCGTGGACACGCAACTACAGACCGAAATCTCGAAATCCGTGGCGGGACTCCCCTACTCGCTCTCGCTCGGAGGTTCGGCCGGCAATACGATCCGCGCCATGGCGCAGCTCGGCTGCAAGGTCGGATTCATCGGCAAGGTCGGGCACGACACGACGGGCGACTTCTTCGTACAGGCGCTCGAGAACCTCGGCATCGAACCGATCATCTTCCGCGGACAGGAGCGCTCGGGCAAGTGCGTGTCGCTCATCTCGGCCGACGGCGAACGGACGATGGTGACCCACCTGGGCGCTGCGCTGGAGCTCTCGGCCGAGGAGATCGAACCGACGATCTTCGACGGCTACGACTGCCTCTACATCGAGGGATATCTGGTGCAGAGCCACGAACTGATCCTCAAGGCGGCGCGCACGGCCAAGGAGTGCGGGCTGGAGGTGGCCATCGACCTGGCCAGCTTCAACATCGTGGCCGAGAACCTCACCTTCCTGCGGGAGCTGGTGCGCGAATACGTCGATATCGTCTTCGCCAACGAGGACGAGGCCAAGACCTTCACGTGCGAGGCCGAACCGCTGAACGCCCTGCAGGCGATCTCGGAGATGGCCGGGCTGGCCGTCGTGAAGATCGGCACGAAGGGGGCGCTCATCAAGCGCGGCGACGAGGTGGTGCACGTGGGCATCATGGCAGCCGCCAAGCGGGTCGATACCACCGGTGCGGGCGACTTCTACGCCGCCGGATTCCTCTCGGGCCTCACCGAGGGGCTGACGCTGCGTCAGTGCGGCACAATCGGCGCCATCACGGCCGGCAAGGTGATCGAGGTGGTGGGCACGACCTTCGGCGAGGAGGCCTGGCAGGATATCTTCCGGCTGGTGAACAAGGTCAAGCACGAGAAGTACCTCTTCTGACCCCTCGGAAGGAACAGGATGAAGGGACGCCGGACGGGTTTTCCGTTCGGCGTCCCTTTTCCATATACACCCGTGCATCCCCGCCGTCGGGACAAGGAGCGGAAAGCCGGAATAAACACCATTACGATTTTCCGGAGCGGGGCCTGACGCCGAAAAAGAGGCCCCGGCTGATGCCCCACCGCAGGCGCAGCAGCCATACGCCGCGGCGCGGCGACAGGGTCAGCAGCAACAGCAGGGTCGCGCCCCACTTGAACAACTCCAGCAGGCAGGTGCGCACCACCCGATGGTGGATCTGCGCCCGAAGCCGCTGGCTCACCCCCACATGCCGGCTCAGACGGCGGAAATAGGCGACGGTGAGCTTCGACGGCGGAATGATGTGCCACATGACCGCCCCCGGAACATACCAGATCGTCTCGCCGCCCTGCAGCAGACGCTCGAAAAAGTCGTTCTCCTCGCCACCGATCAGTTCTCCGTTCACACGTCCCAGCGAGGGGTCGAAGCCCCCGTAACCGACCAGCCCCGCACGCCGGAAAGCCATGTTCCCGCCACCGGGCACCCGTCCTGCCGGGAAAGGCCGCACGTCGGGGCCGAAGTCCATCGGATTGGCAATCGGCATCTCGACCCACCGGGACATCCACGCCGGGCGTCCCTCGGGATACTCGGCGATGATGCGCCCCCCGGCAACCACGGCACCGGGATGCGTATCGAAGAAGTCGGCATAGGCGCGCAGGAAATCGGCGTTCACCCGCTCGTCGTCATCGATGAAGGCCACAATCGGAGCCTCCGCCTCACGCAGGCCCCGATTGCGGGCATAGGAGACCCCGGGGCCGGTTTCGCGGACCATGCGCAGCCGCACGCCGGGATGCGCGGACCGAAACGCAGCGAAGCGATCCCCCGTATCGTCCGTCGAATTGTTGTCTACGACGACACACTCCCATTCATCCGCAGGAAGCGACTGCCGCACAACCGATTCGAGCGCCGCAAGCAGCGGCACGGCACGGTTGTGGGTGGGGATCACGAGCGAGATGCGAATCATTGGACGAAAGTAGCAATTTCTTCGCAAAAAATGCTATATTTGCGGAAATTTCAAATCAAACCAAAGTCTTACGACCATGCACAAACTGATTCGCGTCTGTCTGCTGACGCTCGCAACCGTGTTGTCCGCCTTCACGGCATCGGCGCAGAGCGTCACATGGAAAAGTTCCGTCGAGCCGCTCGACGGCGACATCTACCGGATCGTGCTCGAAGCCTCGATCCCGACGCCCTACCACATGTACGACATGGGACCCTACGAGGGAGGGCCGAACGCCACGACGATCGTCATCACACCCGGTGAGGGTATGACCCTCGACGGCGGCGTCGAGCAGCTCACCGCTCCGGAACGCCACTACGACGAGATGTTCTCGATGGAGATCGGCACCTTCTCCGGAAAGGCGCAGTTCGCACAGCGCGTGCGCCTCACGGCCGAACAGGCGACGGCCAAGGCCCAGATCGAATGGATGATCTGCGACGACACGAGTTGCATGCCGCCCGACGACACCGAGCTCACGATCACCGTGCCGGCCGGCGCAAAGGCCGAATCGGCACCCGCTGCCGAGATCAAGCCCGTGCTTCCGGCAGATCCCGACGCCGAGATCGCCGCACCCGTACCGGCCACGAAGGATGCCGCAGGCGGCGGATCACTCTGGTCGCTCATCATCGAGGCCATCCTCTGGGGCTTCGCCGCCCTCCTGACGCCCTGCGTCTTCCCCATGGTCCCGATGACCGTCTCCTACTTCCTCAAGGGTGAAGGCGGCGTAGCCATGGGACGCCTCCGCGCCTCGCTGTACGGTCTGTTCATCGTACTGCTCTACACCGTGCCCATCGCCGCGATCATCCTCATCACGCGTATCGTCGGCGGAGACGCCGTGACGGCCGACATCTTCAACTGGCTGGCCACGCACTGGCTGCCCAACGTCATCTTCTTCCTCGTCTTCATGGTCTTCGCCGCCTCGTTCTTCGGGGCGTTCGAGATCACCATGCCCTCGTGGATGGTAAACAAGACCGACTCGAAGGCCGACACCAAGGGGCTCGGCGGCATCTTCTTCCTCGCCCTGACGCTCGTTCTGGTATCGTTCTCGTGCACGGGCCCGATCGTCGGTTCGGTCCTCATCAAATCCACCTCCGGAGAGTTCTGGGCGCCGATCGTCACGATGTTCGCCTTCTCGATCGCCTTCGCGCTTCCGTTCACCCTCTTCGCCCTCTTCCCCTCGGTGCTGAAGAAACTCCCGAAGAGCGGCGGCTGGCTCAACTCCGTGAAGGTCGTCATCGGATTCATCGAGGTCGCCCTCGGCATGAAGTTCCTTTCGGTGGCCGACCAGACCTACCATTGGGGACTGCTCGACCGTGAGATCTATCTCGCCGTATGGATCGTTGTCTTCTCGCTGCTGGGACTCTACCTGCTGGGCAAGATCCGCTTTGCCCACGACGACGAGGTGAAGCACCTCGGCGTGGGACGCCTCGCCCTGGCCATCGTCACCTTCTCGTTCGTGGTCTACATGATCCCGGGCATGTGGGGCGCCCCGCTCAAGGGGCTCTCGGGATACCTCCCGCCGATCACCACGCAGGATTTCGTCCTCGGGGCCCATACCGCGGCGGCTCCCGCCGCAACATCGGACAGCGGCATCGGGAAGCCCAAGTACAGCGACTTCCTCCACCTCCCGCACGGACTCGAGGGATTCTTCGACCTGGAGGAGGCGGAAGCCTATGCCGCCAAGGTCGGGAAGCCCCTGTTCATCGACTTCACGGGCCACGGCTGCGTGAACTGCCGCGAAATGGAGGCCCGCGTATGGTCCGACCCCGAGGTGCTGGAGATCCTGCGCAACGACTACGTCATCTGCGCCCTCTACTCGGACGACAAGAAGGTGCTGCCCGAGGAGGACTGGGTCACGACCGATGCCGGAAAGGTCCTCAAGAGCCTCGGCAAGATCAACTCCTACTACGCGCTGAAGACCTACGGTGTGAATGCACAGCCCTACTACGTCCTGCAGGGCCGCGACGGGAAGCCGCTGGTCGAGCCCCGCGGATATAACCTCGACGTGGAGGCGTTCGTCCAATTCCTCCGCAGCGGCGTAGAGGCCTACGCAAAACAATGAACAGAGCCGCGGTCACGGCAAAGCATGTCCATGGCCCGGCCGCTGCAAAAAAAAAGCCGCCCGAAGAGACGAACTCTTCGGGCGGTTCCGTGATCGAGGATCCATCATTCCATTTTATCGCAAACAATACAAGCACACGTCACTCGATCCGGTCGGCAAACCGGCTCCACCCGGCAGCCTTTTTATATGCATCGGCCGTTCCTGCCGGCACGATGATCTTCTCCACATCCTTCGGAAATCCATACCATTGGTCGAGAATCAGCCCGGCCACGGGCGGCGTTGCCGCCTCTACGCGGACCTCGCGGATTCCCGTATTGTCGAACGCCCCGAAAGCAATCTGACCGACGCCTGCCGGAATGACGATCGACGATACCCGGGTATTGCCGGACAGCAGTCCCTGCTCCAGAGTCCGGATGCTCCGCGGAATGGCAAGTCGCTCGAGCGAAGGACATCCCACGAAACAGGAACCCCGAAGAGCGCCGTCGGCCGTACCGCCCGACGCACCATGAACCGAAACCTCGACCAATGACGCGCAAAGGTAGAAGGCGCGGCCGGCAATCTCCGTAACCCCGTCGGGCAATACGACCGATTCGACGGCGCTCTCGCGAAAAGCCTCGAAACCGATCTTGCGGACCGTCTCGGGAATCTCCACCTGCCTGAGCCGCCCGGTACCCAGAAAGGCCTGCGTTCCGATCTCGGCCAACCGGGCGGGCCAGACGATCTGCTCGATGTCCGCATAGGCGAAGAGGTTTTTGGGCAAGGCGGTAAGCTGTGTCCGGCTCATGTCCACGCGCGTAAGCCCTGCACAATGGTAGAAGGCATGATCGCCCAGCTGCTCGAGACTCGCGGGCAGGATGATCTCGGGAAGAGAGGCACCGCAGAAGGCCATCTCGCCGATCGTCCGCAGCCCCTCGTTGAGTTTGAGGCTCTTGATCCTGCGGGCGGCAAACGCCTTCTCGGGGATCTCGCGCACGATCTCGGGCAGCACGATCTCATCGGCCTCGGGCCAGACCCCGGTAAGCACGCCATTCTCCACACGCACGGGAAGGACCGTCACCGTAAACGACGTTTCACGGTCTCCGATCTCAATGGTCAGCTTCAGCTCCCCGGCCGGACGCTCGGACGAGAAACCCTTCACCTGTGCGGGTGTAACCTCCACGGCCTGCTCCTTATCATCCTCATAGCGCCCCATAACCTCGAGTCCCGTCAGGTCGAGCGGTTCGCCAAGACAATAGACAATCTTGTCGGGCTGGCGGCTCACGCGCAGGCTCACCGGACCGGGATCCGACGGGACGCCCGGTTTCCCATCGAGACCCTCAAGCCGGATCTCCGCACGCTGCGACCGTCCGACCTCGACGGTCCGTCCGACGGACCAGAGGTGATAGTTGCCCGCAACGCCCTGCAACACGGCAAAGGTTACATAACGCTGCTTTGCGTCCGAAAACCAGCGATCCAGACGCATCGTATACTGCACCACACCGTCCGTCCCCGCAGTCAGGGTCTCGAGCGGTGCGGTAAAGGGATCCCGCTCCAGGGCCTTGCCCCCGGCCTCGTCGTAGACCCGGACTTCGGCGCCCGGGACGGGAGTGCCGTCCGGCAGGAGGACCGTAACGCGTACGGTCGCATCCTTGCCCGGGTTCGGCCCCTGTTCCTTTTTACATGCCACGAATGCAAACGGCAGAGCGGTCATCATGGCCAGAACAAATTTCAGTTTCATTACTCTTTCCAAATAATTGATCCACCTGAAAACTCGACTGCAAAGATAGCGGACAGAAGCCATTGAGGCCTAACACATTGCAGACAAAAACCTAACACGAGACCAAAACATCTGCTAACAATCAGCAAATTACGAACGAAAGACAACTGAAAATCCAACACCGTCCTGACAGAGGCGTTCCGAAAGGCAAAACGGACGACCAAAGACGGCAGGAAAGCACCGTACCATCCTCCGCACGTAATACACCGGTAGCCGGGGAACCGTCCGAACACGAGGAGGGAGCCCGACTCGCCAATGGACGTCGGAGGAAGGCTGGAGACAACCGGTCCGAACGACACAGGGGAGAAAGGAAAAAGGGAAGTTACCTTTGCCGTCAGCTGCAGAAAAAAAGAAGCGGACAACTCTCTCGAATTGTCCGCCGTGGTAGCGGGAGGAGGACTCGAACCTCCGACCTTCGGGTTATGAGCCCGACGAGCTGCCAACTGCTCCATCCCGCGATATATCTTTCAGATCTCCGATCTATCGCTTTTGCGTGTGCAAAGATAAGGCAAAAAAATCACATCTGCAAATCAAAACGGAAGTTTCACCCGAACTTGCCACCTTCACGCCTTTTTATCAGGGGGTTACGCCGTAAAATTATTTTACGGCCGCAGCGACGATCTCCGACAGGTCGCGGATCTCGCGCCGTGTACCCCGCCCGATCGCCTTCTTGCACAACGGGCAGGCCGTGACGATCACATCGGCTCCCGTCTGTTCGAGTTCCGCAGCCACCGAACGGGCGATGCGTACCTGCTGGCTGTCGGAGATGGCCGTATTGGCCACCGACGAACCGCAGCAAAGGGCGTTCTCGCGCGTGGAGGCCGGTTCGAGCAACTCGCCGATCGCCTCGATCACGGCCCGGGGGTCGTCGTAGATCCCGCTGCCGCGTCCCAGTTCGCAGGGGTCGTGGTAGGTGAAGCGCGTCGTCCCGTGCTCGAGCCGGATACGGCCCGCACGGATCAGCCGCAGCATGTACTCCGAGTGGTGCAGCACCTCGATCCCCTCCAGGTGATAATCCTCGCGGAAGACCTTCAGGCAGATCGGGCACGAGGTCACCAGCGTCGTGATCCCGTGTTTGCGGAACAGTTCGGTGTTGTAACGCATCATCTTGCGGGCCGAGTCGGTCTCGCCGGCCAGCTTCAGCGGCCGGCCGCAGCAGACGCCGCCTTCGCGGTCGGCCCACCAGACCTCTTCACCCGCCGCATCGAAGACCCGTGCCATCGCCGTCATCGTCCGAGGCGTCAGCAGGGTCATGCAGCCGGCGAAATAGCCCACCTTGCCCGTACCCGACGAACGGTCCACACCGGCCAGATAACCGTAGCGTCTCTCGTCGGGGACGTTGCGCATCCGGTCGCGCGAATTGAGCCGCAGCGTATTGAGGTCGATACCCACGGGGCACTTCTCGGCACAACGCCCGCACATCAGGCAGTTGTCGGCCGTCTCGCGGCGCAGCATGCCGTAACGGCGGTCACGCAGGAAATAGACCGACTGCACGGTGCGGATGTCGAGCACGCTCTGCAGCTGGCAGGGATCAATGCAGATGCCGCAGCGCGAGCAGGCCTCGACCTGGAAACGGTCGAACGAGGTCTCCTTCTCGCCCGAACGCAGCCGATAGCGGCGCAGGAAGATGAGCGGGATCTCGGTGAAGATGTGCATGTAGCGCGAGAAAGGCAACGCCACGAAGAAGAGCCCGAGGCAGGAGGAGTAGAACCACCAGGCAGCCGACTCGAGGTTCATCAGCGGCAGCACGCCGACGTGCGCCGCCATCCATCCGCCGAGCGAACCGGTCAGGAAGCTCCCGCCGCCGTACAACGCGCAGGTCGTGCTCTCGGCCAGCAGGCGTGCCGGGAAGATGAACCACAGGGCCGACAGGGCGATGCGGTCGCCCAGGACATGCTTCGTCGTGCGACGCATGCCCATTGCCCGCGAGCAGAAACGCTTGCCCCAGGCCAGGGCCACGCCCGAGAGGACAAAGAGCAGCAGCAGGTCCATCAGGAGGTCGAAGACGGGCTTGTGTTCGAGTCCCGTCGCGAAATACTTGAAGAAGACGTGACCCTGCAGGGGCACGTAACGGAACCCGAGGTAGGCCACCGTCTCGATCCAGCCCACCGAGATCAGGAGGAACCAGCCGAAGGCCAGCGACATGTGCATGTAGCCCAGCAGGGGATTGACGCGGAAGATCCTCCGGTGGAGGAGCGACTCGCGGATGACCTCCCACACGGCCTGCAACGTGCGCCGCGTGGGCAGTCCGCGCAGGATCAGCATCTTGTCGGCCCGCGGCAGGCGGTAGAGCCACGTTCCCCACTTCCAGAGGAGCGTGAGGAACATCACGGCCGCGCCGGCCATGAAGGGTATGCAGAACGGAGCGAAGAAGTTCATGGTCAGAAGTCCCCCAGTTTACGTTTGATGAGCATCACCACCCCCCGCGTGTTGATTCCGCGCGGGCAGACCAGCCGACACTTGCCGCACAGCATGCACTTGTTCATCTCCTCGTAGGCACCCTGGTATTCGCCCCGGCGCACGAGCGTGTGGACCTTGCGGAAGTTGAACTCGGTGAGGTTGCCGGCCGTGCAGACCGCCGTGCAGGCCCCGCATCCGATGCAGGTCTGCAGTTCGGGCATCTCGCGCAGAATCTCGTCGCTCTTGCGCAGGTTGTTGCGGTCGAGGTCGATGGCGCGGGGCTTGGAGATGGTGTATCCGAAATTGATCGCCGCCATAGCCTATGCCTGCAGGTACTCCGCCACGGCATCGGCCGCGGCGGCGCCCTCGTTCAACGATTCGCCGATGTTTTTCGGGGCGGTCACCGTCCCGGCATAGAAGATCCCCTCGACCCCGCTGCTCACGTTGCCCAGGAAGAGGTCACGCGGGGCCATGAAGCCGCTCGGCGCCTGCCGCAGCCCGGCCGCGGCGGCGAAAGCGGGGTTGTCGTCGTTGGCCCGCATGCCGACGATGAGCACCAGCATATCGACGCTCATCCGCAGCGGACGTCCCGTCAGCGTATCCTCGGCCTTGATCTGCACCCTCCCGTCGATCGTCGGGCTGGCCTCCGAGATACGCCCCCGCACGAAGTGGATGTTGCAGCGCTGCTGCGCCTCGCGGTACATCTCCTCGTAGCCGGGACCGAACATGCGGATATCCATGTAGAAGTTGAAGACGTCGGCCTCGGGGAAGAGCCGTTCCATCTCCATGGCCTGCTTCACGCCCGTGATGCAGCAAACGCGCGAGCAGTGCTGCTGGCAGACCTTCTCGTCGCGCGAACCCACGCAGTGCAGGAAGGCGATGCGGCGCGGGGCCGTTCCGTCGGCCTTGGCCACACGCCCCTCGTTGAGCATCCGCTCGATATCGACCGTCGTGAAGACATTGTCGTAGATTCCGTATCCGTACTCCTCCTTGATCGAGGCGTCGAAGAGCGTGAAGCCCGTCGCGAGGACCACGGCATCGCACGCGAGCTTCCGGCCGTCGGCCAGTTCGACGCTCCGCGACGTGAAACGCCGCACCCCGACACCGGTCATCACCTCGATGCCGGCCTCATTGACCCTCCGCCGCAGGTCGGAGAGCACCTCCCCGGCCGGCGTGAACGACGGGAAGAGCACGTGCCAGCCGCGCAGCTTTCCGCCCAGTTCCGTCTCCTTCTCGACGATGACGGCCTCGATACCCCGCGCCGCAAGCCGCAGAGCCGTCTGCATGCCCGCGACACCGCCGCCCATGACGATCACTCGTTTCTTCATCTGCAAAAATATCGTTCTCCTGCGGCGGCACGTCCGTTCTTCCGAAACCGGACGCACTCAACCGCCGTATGGTTTATCACTCCCTGATATCGTACACCGTATCCGATGCACCGCAGTTCACCACCGCCGACGCCGGCTTGCCGATGTACTTGCCGTTGCGGCCCAGGTACTTCGCCGCAGGGTCGTACTCCACGCCCATCTTGTCGAGCAGCGGCTCGACATCCACCTGATGCATCTGCATGCCCAGCACCCACGGATCGTAGCCCAACACCAGTCCGGCCATCTCCTCGTAGGTAAGCACCGGAATGCCGTGGCCGTTCTGCCCGTAGGTCGTACCCTCCATCTCGGCGATGGCATACTGCCACTTATCGAGGAACATCGCACACCCGGGACAATTGGCCACGATGAAGTCGGGCTTGTAGGGGGCCATGCTCTCGAGTTTCTTGTGCGAATTGGCGATCGAATAGCCGCGGTTGGCCTGCACGAGGTAGTTGCGGAACCCGAAACCGCAGCAGTGCCGCCGTTCGGGATAGTCCACGCACTCGCCGCCCCACGACTCGACCATGCCGGCCAGCACGTAGGGGAACTCCGAGCCGCCGATTCCCGACTTGGGGAAGATCTTGGCATAGTGGCAGCCGATGTGCTCGACAACCTTGAGCGGCTCGCCCGTCGCGACGTTCACCAGCCGGCGCTTGGCCCGCGCGGCGATCTCGTCACGGAAGTGGAACATCACGTCGGAGGTGTGGGCCAGGCTTGCCGGCTTGCGGAACTCGCGCCCGGTGGCCTTCAGCAGGTTCTCGCGCGTACGCTCCTCGGTCTCGGGAAACTCGGCCCACGTGGCCAGCACCTCGGTATAGACACCGAACGAGGTGATGCACGAGGTGACGAAGTTCTCGTAACCCGCCTCGTTCATGAGCGAGAACTGCCGCGCGACGACCGTCATGATCGTCTCGAGCGGCACGATGTCCGAATGGTAGCCGATTCCCGTGCACGACGAGTGTTTCGGGTCGTCGAGCAGGTCGCGCCCCAGGTCCCGCTGGAGGATATCGATGAACGCCTTCTCGCTCCCCGGGAAAAAGTTCTGGCGGATGCAGCTGCGGCCGTAATAGTAACGGTCGTCGGCGATCTGTTTCTGGTACTCGGTCCAGCTTGCTCGCTTCATCATGGCCTAATAGTGTTCGTTGCTGTTCTTCGAATAGACATCCATCATGTATTGCTCGTCGGCTCCCTCCTCGTATCCCATCTCGCGGGCCTTGCGGTCGGAGTGGCGCTCGATCGTATCGAACATCTCCCTGCCGCCGCTCACGTCGAAAATCCGGCGAATCTCGTCGAGCGACTCGTCGTCGATGCGCCGCAGGGCTCCGGCCCCTTCGCGTCCGTAGACGGGCGTGAACTGCCCGTAGACCTCCTTGTCGTTGTCGTAGATCCACTGCCAGACGGTCCCCTGCTCGGGATGCAGTTCGGGACGGACCAGTTTCGGCACCAGGCAGTAGCCCGTGCGGAGGATGTTGTCGCCGATCATGCGCTTGAGGGCCAGCTGCTGCCGGCCCTTCTCGCTCTCGACGAAGAAACCCAGCTTCTGCGAGAGTTTGCGCAGCGACTGGATCACATACCCCGGCGTATTGCCGCGCGGACAGCGCGGACGGCACGACATGCACTCGCCGCAATACCAGATCGTATCGCTCTTCAGCAACGCCTCGATGGCTTCGTCGTCGCGCGTCTGCACGATATTGACGATCTGCCGGGGGTCGTAGTTGTAGAACTCGGCGGCGGGACAGACGCCCGTGCAGACGCCGCAGTTCATGCACGAATGCAGTCCCTCCCGCATCCGCACATCCTCCATCAACATATCGAAATACTTGCCCATAGGCACAAAAAACCTTTGCAGAGGCAAAGGTAGGGATTCGGCGCGAGCCGCGAAGTAGTATAAATACCTAATTTAACGGTGCTCGTAGCACTCGAAAACGAAGGGCCAGGGATACTTCTCGCCCCGCTCGAAGCGCTCGGACGACACCAGACGCCAGGCCGTCGCATCCCACTCGGGGAAGCGCGTATCGCCCTCGTAGTCATGCAGGACGCGTGTCAGGTAGAAGCGGTCGGCCAGCGGCAGCGCCTCGGCGTAGATCTGCGCCCCGCCGATGACGAACACCTCCTCGCTTTCGGGGAAGAGTTCCAGCGCCCCGGCAAGCGAATGCGCCACGCGGCATCCGGGGATGTCGATCCGCTGGCGGGTGATGACGACGTTTTCGCGGTTCGGGAGCGGCCGCCCGAGCGACTCCCAGGTCTTGCGCCCCATCACGACGGGATGGCCCGTCGTGAGGGCCTTGAAGTGTTTCAGGTCCTCGGAGATGTGCCACAGAAGGGCGTTCCGGTCGCCGATCACGCCGTTTGCGGCCACGGCTGCAATGATGCTTACCATCGGTTTCAGAATGACATGGGTGCTTTGATCGCCGGCCAGGGATCGTATCCCTCGAGCGTGAAGTCCTCGTAGCGGAAGTCGAAAACCGACCGCACCGCACGGTTCAGCCGCATGGTCGGCAGCGGCCGCGGTTCACGCGCGAGCTGTTCATCGACCTGCGCGAAATGGTTCAGATAGATATGCGTATCGCCGAGCGTGTGGATGAATTCGCCGGGCTGCAGGTCGCAGACCTGTGCCATCATCATCGTCAGCAGGGCGTAGGAGGCGATGTTGAACGGCACGCCGAGGAACGTGTCGGCGCTCCGCTGGTAGAGCTGGCACGAGAGGCGCCCTTCGGCCACATAGAACTGGAACAGCACGTGACACGGCGGCAGGGCCATCTGATCGACCTCGGCGACGTTCCAGGCCGAGACCACGATGCGGCGCGACTCGGGATTGCGGCGGATCGTATCGACAGCCCGGGCGATCTGATCGACGGTGCCGCCATCGGGACGGGGCCACGAACGCCACTGGTATCCGTAGACGTGGTTCAGGTCGCCGTAGCGATAGCCCTCGATCGGCGACTCGCCGCCCGCAGCGGCCAGAAATTCGTCGCGCCCGAGGGGTTCGAGCCCCCGCGGTGCACAGCACTCCTTATAATAGCGGTATGCGTCGTTGTCCCAGATGTGGACCCCCTGTTCGACCAGATAGCGGATATTCGTATCGCCGCGCAGGAACCACAGCAGTTCGTGGATCACCCCCTTGAGAAAGACCCGTTTGGTGGTCAGCAGCGGGAAGCCCTCCGCCAGGTCGAAGCGCATCTGGTGCCCGAAGATCCCCTTCGTGCCGGTCCCGGTGCGGTCGCCCCGCACCACCCCTTCGGCCTTGATACGCCGCAGCAAGTCGAGATACTGTTTCATCGTGTTCCGTTTTTTGCCGACAGCGGCTCCTCCTCATCGAGTTTCCGCAGCGACAGCACGCCCCGGTTGTCAAGCACCGCATAGGCAGGATTCTTCTCCCAGCAACCCAGGTGGACCACATGCAGCGCCTCGTCGCGGTAGTCGCGTGCGAAATGCATGTGCCCGAAGACGAAGTCATCGACCTCATGCGTCGCGGCATAGCTCCGCGCATAGGCGATCAGCGGCTCGGTGAGCGAAGCGTCGAACCCGCCCGGACCGCCCGTCTCGGCGGCACGGCGGTCGGCGTCGTTGTGCCGCTTGCGCGACTTTCCGCTCCACCAGTGCCCGAAACGCATCGCCCAGTCGGGATGTACGCCCCACGAGAAGAGCCACCGCAACGTCCGCGAACGGAAGATGCGGTTGAGCAGGCGGAGCATCGGCTGTCCGTCGATGTTCATGTTGTCGCCGTGGGCCACGAAGATGCGCCGTCCACCGAGTGTGAGCAGCTGCGGCGCAGTGTACACCTCAACGCCGCATTCGCGCGTCAGGTAGTCGCCCACCCACATGTCGTGGTTACCCGTCAGGAAGACCACGCGCACGCCCCGGTCGGTCAGTTCGGCCAGTTTGCCCAGCGTCCGCACGAAGCCTTTGGGCACTACGCGGCGGTATTCGAACCAGAAATCGAAGATGTCGCCCACCAGGAAGATCGACTCCGCATCGCGCCCCGCCCGGTCGAGCCAGGCGACAAAGCGCCGCTCGACCTCCCGGGCCGCAGTCCGATCGCCCGCACCGAGGTGTATGTCCGAGGCGAAATAGTGCATCAACGGGTCAGTTCATCGAGTTTCTCCACCAGGCTGTTGCCGTAGAGATCCTTGGCCACGATGTTTCCGTCCCGGTCGATGAGGAAGTTGGCAGGCAGGCGCTGCACGTTGTAGAGGCGGAGTGCCGCCGATGCGCTGCCGCGCAGGTCGCTCACCGAGATCCACGGCAGCTGCTGTTCCTGCACAGCCGTGATCCACAGCGGTTTGGAGGTATCGACAGCCACCTGATAGACCTCGAATCCACGATCGGCATATTGGGCATAGATCTCCTTCAGATCGGCATTCAGCGCATTGCCCGTTCCGGCCTCGGCCGACCAGAAGTCGAGCAGCACGACCTTGCCGGCCAACGACGAGAGACGGACCTGCTTGCCGTACATGTCGGTCAGCTCCAGGTCGGGGTAGCCGCGCTCGGTGACCCTCGACATCAGGTCGATCCGGGCATCCATCCGCTCCACCTCGGCCTGCAGCGACTGCACGTAGGGCGAGGTCGGATAACGTTCGGCGATCGCCTCGGCCACCGTGCGGTAGTAGACCACGTCGCTGTCGCCGTTGAACAGGTAGGTATCGCCCGGCAGACGCTGGTAAAGTGCATAGACGGCCGCCAGCGACGCCTTGTTCTCGATGATGAAGCGCAGCTGCTCGCGCCGGATGCGGTAGTACTCGTCGGTATAGGCCCGCACGAGCGAGTCTCGCTCGGCGGTCTTGCCGCTCATGGCGGCCACGCGGCGTGCGATCTCGTCGAGCCGCTGGGCTCCCAAGACGAACCCCTGGTAGAACTGACGCAGCAGGGCCGACTCCTCGCTGCCCTCGACCGTATAGTTGCGCACGACGTTCCCGGCCGACGAAAGGGTCACCCGGTCGCCGCCGGCAATGAGCAGCGGGATGCGTTCGTTGTTGAAGACGACGTTATAGAGCGAAGGCGTAGCCGGCACACCGTTCAACTGGAAACGGTAGCTGCCGTCATCGGCCAGCTGCGTGGAATCGACGATCGTCTGCCGCAGGGGCGAAGCCTCCTCGAGGTAGACCTTGCGGGCCTCCGTACCGACGAAACGGCCCGAGATCTTCACCTTCGACGATTCGCAGCCGCACAGCACAACCGCTGCCGAACACATGACGAAAAACGTTTGTCTGTTCATCTGTTTTTTCGCGTTTAATGGCTACAAAGATAGCAAAATTACCGAAACAGCCGTCGATTATTTCGTCGAATTGCGATGCTGCCCGTTGTTTTTCGCGAAACCGCGATGCTGCTGCGGCCCCCGGTTTTTCTGCTGCCGCTGCTGCGGGTGGTTCTGCCGTCCGGGTTGCGCCCCCTTCTGGGGACGTGCCGAAAAGTGCTGTTTGTAGTCGCTTCGGAGATTGTTTATGGCATTTTCGTCGATTTCGATCGTCCCTCCGGACATTCGCTTGATGTCCCGAACGATCACTTCGTTGTTGGGATGCTCCTGATTGTATTCGTAGCTCTTCGTACGCATGTAGCGGGCCAGGTTGTCCACCGTGCGGGCTACGGCCTGCGGATTGCGCTCCTCGCCGAGCGAGCGGATCATCCGCTCGACGTATTTGCCGTAGTGCTTGTAGGCGATGCGCCCCTGCGAATAGGCCATGCGCCGCGGCGTGATGGTCAGGTCCTGGCGCGTGGGGCGTGGATAAGGAGAGTCCACATCCAGCTGGAAATCAGACATAATAAACAGGTGGTCCCACAACTTGTGGGTAAAATCGGCCGTATCGCGCAACAGCGGATTGAGATTGCCCATGACGGCAATGACGGCCCGCGCCTGCCGGTTGCGCTCGCGGCGGTCCTCGATCTCCATGAGCGAATCGATCATCTCATGGATGTGACGCCCGTATTCGGGAAGGAACAACTTGCGTCGTGTGTAGTTGTAGTTCTTTTTCATAGTGTTATTGCGGTCTTCGCCACTGTTCCGTTTCGTCCGCCGGAGCCTCCGTCCGGCCATCGGCGATAGACCGATACAAGATCTTTTGCGAACTCTCCGCGACGGGTTGTCACTCCCTGCCGGATTGGGTTTACAACGCGGAAAGTCATAACTTTGGGACAAAAATAGACAAAATTTCAGGAAAAACAAGCTATGGCGAAAGTTTTAATTCTCGACCGTTCAAAAAGCGTGCGAAACATCCTGCGCGAGCGTCTCGAATACGAGGGGTTCTCGACCGAGGCCGCCGAGGACGCACGTACGGCGTCGGAACTCTGCGCGAAGATACCCTTCGACGTGATCCTCTCCGACACGGCCTGTACGGTCCCCGACGCCGGAGTCCCGTTCATCGCCCTCTCGTCCGAGGCGTCGATCGACTCGGCCGTGCGGGCCGTGCGGAACGGAGCCCGGGATTATCTCACCAAACCCATCGACATGAACCACCTGCTGGAGTCCATCCGGCAGACGCTCGCGGCACCCGCCCCGCAACCGGCACCCGCTGCGGCAAATTCCCCGGCACGCCGCTGCCGCCGCGCCCATCCCGCCGGAACGGAACACATCATCGGCGACTCGCCCCAGATCGAACACGTCCGCCGGCTGATCGACAAGGTGGCCCCGTGCGAGGCGCGCGTACTCATCACGGGCGAGAACGGCACGGGCAAGGAGCTCGTCGCCCGCTGGCTCCATGTCAAGAGCGTACGGGCGGGCGGACCGTTCGTCGAGGTCAATTGTGCGGCAATCCCCTCCGAACTGATCGAGAGCGAACTCTTCGGCCACGAGCGGGGGGCCTTCACCTCGGCCGTCAAGCAGCGCAAGGGCAAATTCGAGCAGGCCGACGGCGGCACGCTCTTCATGGACGAGATCGGCGACATGTCGCCCGCCGCACAGGCCAAGGTGCTGCGTGCCCTGCAGGAGAACCGCATCAGCCGCGTGGGCGGCGACAAGGAGATCGAGGTGGACGTACGGGTGATCGCCGCGACGAACAAGGACCTCAAGGAGTTGATCCGCCGGGGCGAATTCCGCGAGGACCTCTACCACCGCATCGGCGTGGTCGTAATCCGCGTCCCGGCTCTGCGCGAGCACGCCGGCGACATCCCGCAGCTGGTCGGGCACTTCATCCGGACGATCTGCGAAGAGTACGGCACGGCACCCAAACCGATCGACCGGGCCGCACTCGAGGCCCTGCAGGAGATGCCGTGGAGCGGCAATATCCGCGAACTGCGCAACGTCGTCGAACGGCTGATCGTCCTCTCGGGCGACCGCATCACGGCCGACGACGTCAGTCTCTACTGCTGACCGGCGGCAAGCGGACCACGATGCGGTCGATGATCCGCAGGGCCGAGGTCAGTCCCGTGAGGTCGGCCGTCACACGGCCGTCGCTGCCGTCGGGCGAACTGTGGCCCACGAGGTGCGCCTCGACGCTCCGCTCCTCCGATGCGGGGTCGATCACGGCAGCGTAGACCAGGGCGGGCTGGCCGCTGCCGTAGCGCCCGCCGGTCCATCCGGCCTCCCCTTCGCGGGCCGAGCGGGGCCAGGTGTCGTTGAAATCGGTCGAATGGTTTACCTCGACCTTCACGACAAAATGCCCCCAGGCCGTATCCCCCACGAACCGGGCCTCGAAGCCGCCCCGCGGCGTGGCTCCCGACACCGCATCCGGAAGCGGCTCCTCGCGGGTCGGCAGATACAGCCCGTCGGCATAACGCACCCCGCGGCGGTGACACCAGTGCGGCAGCGCCTCGCGGCGGCGGTTGCCGCCCGCCATGCGCCACGACTGGGAGGCGATCCGCCGCGTGACATAAACCGTGGCAAGATACGCTCCTTCAGGGCTCTCGATCCAGATGGCCATCTGCGGCGGGTTGCGGCGCTTCAGCCCCAGAAAGAGCGGGAAGTCGTGCAACCACTCCGTTCCCGGTTCGACCACCACCCGCAGGGTACTGTCACCATACGCCACCCCACGGTCGGGCGCCCCTCCCCGGCCGGCTGCCGGACGGCCGCCGCACCCGACCAGACACAATACGGCAAAAATCGGCAAACCGAACAGCATCCGGCCCCACACCGTTTCTCTTTTCATCTTCCCATCCATTTGTCCTGCTTGTTTTTATCATTTGTTACCTCAAGGTAACATAAGTTGCAAAAAAACTCACGGTCACCTCGCAGCCTCCGGCGCGGCACATCCGGAGCCACCGACCGCGCCATCCGCAGCGGCTTTGCAGTCCCCGGCTTCACAGGCGGTCAAACCGCCAGCCTCCCCACAGACCGCATCGCCCCGGACATCCCCGCAGCAGGCAATCCCGCCGGGCTCGTCTGAAACGTCCTCCATCCCGGCTGCCGCCCCGCCGTCTGAGCGGAAAAGCGCATCGACCAGCTCGTCGGCACCGCGGCAGATCCGCTCCCAGCCCGCCTCGCCATCCAACGGAATGCCATTGTAGCAAGGGCAGAAATCCCCGAGCATGGCCAGATAGGTCGTCGCCGAGGCGATGAAGGCGGCCAGCACGGCCACTCGCTCCTCGCACAGCCCGGACAGCTCGCACACCCGGCGGGTCAGCTCGACCCCGATCCGTTCGCGCTGGGCACGCAGCCCGGCCACCAGCGGGTGGTCAGACGACAGCTCCCAACGATAGAGCCGCCGCAGCGCAGCGTTGCCGCGCAGGCGTGCCACCTGCTCGCGGAACAGTCGCTTGAGGAAGTCGGGCAGGCCGGTCCGGTCGGGCTGCACGTCGGGCAGGCCGAACCAGAAATCGTGGCGGCGGACATAGGCGGCCAGCAGACCATCAACCGACCCGAAATAACGGTATACCAACACCTTAGACACTCCGGAACGGGCTGCCAGCGCATTGATGCCGATCTGTTCGAACCCCGACTCGCACACCAGTTCCCCGACAGCCTCCAGCAACCGCCGCTCCGTAGCCTCCCGATCCCGTTCCGTCCGTTTCATCTTTTCACTTGCGGCACACGCTTTTCCAACACATGTTACCGATCGGAAACAAAAGTAGCGGATTTTGTGCAAAGCGCCAAATCCGGAGGGCAAAAAAGAGAGGGAAAGAGCAAAAACGACCGCAAAAACCGGACGGCGCCGGCGACACAAGGCCGACACAAGGCCGACATACGAAACGTGCAACGCGGAGCAGCCCCAAACGGCCGGGCCGCCCGGGCCGTATTCGACGGGCGGCCTGTCCCGGCCGGCAGCTCGGCTACAGCAGGCCGAGGAGCTCCTCGGGCCGGTCGATCAGGTGCACCGCCCCGGCCCCGACGAGCTCCTCCCGCTCGCGGAAACCCCACGTCACGCCGCACGAACGGACCCCGGCCGCGCGGGCCGTCTCCATATCGACGCCCGAATCGCCCACGTAGAGCACCCGCTCCGGAGCCGTCCCGGTTCGAGCGAGGATCTCCTCGACCACGGCCGGAGAGGGTTTCAGCGGCACGTCGGGCCGCTGGCCGAAGACCACGTCGAAGGTTTCGGGCGGGAAGAAGAGTCCGATGAGCTTCTCGGTCCCGGTCTGGAACTTGTTCGAGGCCACAGCCAGCCGCACTCCCCGACGGCGCAGTTCGGCCACCAGTTCGGGAATTCCGTCGTAGGGTTTCGTATAGGTGTCGATGTGCTCCGTGTAGTACTTCACGAAGTCGGCGCGCACCAGGGCGACATTCTCGGGCGTGCGCAGCGGTTCGGGCAGCGCCCGTTCGACCAGGCGCAGGATGCCGTTGCCCACAAAATGGCAGTACTCCTCATAGGAGTGCTGCGGGAGTCCCCGCAGCGCCAGCACGGCGTTGCACGAGACGGCCAGGTCGCCGATCGTATTGAGCAGCGTGCCGTCGAGATCGAAAATGACGAGTTCGGTGTTCTTCATCGCATCATTGAGCTTGTTGCGCGCGATCCGGAGCCGCAGCCGGCGCGGCGGGTGGCGCGATCCCCCACCCCAGGGCCGCAACGAGCAGCGACATGAGCGGGGAGACGATATTGAAAATACAGTAAGGCAGATAGACGAAGGTCGAGACGCCCAGCACCGTGGCCTGTGTCATGCCGCACGAGTTCCACGGCACGAGCACCGAGCAGACCGTGGCCGAATCCTCGACCGAGCGGCTCAGCAGGCGCTCCTCGAATCCCCGCTCGGCATACAGATCCTTGAACAGGCGGCCCGAGAGGATGATCGAGATGTACTGGTCGGCCGTACAGAGATTGAAGAAGATGCCGGCGCCGACCGTCGAGGCCACGGCCGAGAAGCTCCGACGCACGAAGCGCAGGAAGAGTTCGGTCAGCGAACGCAGCATGCCGCTGCCGGTCATCACGCCGCCGAAGCACATGGCGCAGATGATCAGCCACACGGTGTTGAGCATGCCGCTCATGCCGCGCGTCGCGACCAGCGCGTCGAGTTCGGCGCTTCCGGTCGGCAGAGCCGTCGGGCCGAAACACGACATGAGCACCCCCTTGAAGCCCGACATGAAGTCGAGCGAGGACACCCCGGCCACCCGGGCGACCAGATCGGGCTGCGCCAGAAGCATCGCCACGCAGGCGAAGACCACGGCGCAGAAGAGCGTGATGATGGCCGGCAGCTTGCGGGCGATCAGGATGCCCGTGGCCAGCGGCACGAGAAGCAGCCACGGCGAGAGGTGAAACGACGAGGCCAGCGCGGCGGCATAGGCCCCCGACTCGGAGGCCGCGCCGTGGTCAAGCCAGAAGCCTGCGGCGGTGAAGACCCCCAGCGCCACGGCCATCGAGGGCACGGTCGTATAGAGCATGTAGCGGATGTGGGTGAAAAGCGGCACGCCGACCGTGGACGAGGCGAGCACGGTCGTGTCCGACAGCAGCGAGAGCTTGTCGCCGAAATAGGCGCCCGAAATGATGGCGCCGGCAACCCACCCTTCGGGGAACTCCATCGCCCGGCCGATGCCCATCAGCGCCACACCGATGGTGGCGATCGTCGTCCACGAACTGCCCGTCATGAGCGACACGACGGCACAGATGGCGCACGAGGCGACCAGGAAGAACGACGGGTGCAGGACCTCGAGCCCGTAGTGGATCATCGTGGGCACCACGCCCGAAACCATCCACGTTCCGGAGATGGCGCCGATGAGCAGCAGGATCAGGATGGCCGAGGCCGAGGCGCGGATGTTGTCGATGATCGCCTCCTCGAGCTCCGCCCAGCGGCGGCGGTAGATGCCGATCGAGAGCATGACGCAGACCGACGTGGCGGAGAGCAGCGCGATCTGGCTGCCGCCGTTGATGGCATCGCCCCCGAAGGCGCGGATCACGACATAGAGCAGCAGTGTCAGCACGGTCAGCGGAATGGCCGACACCCAGGGCGAGGGCTGTTTTTGTATTTTTCGAGTCATTTCACGTTTCGGTTAAGCCGTTTCCGGCCGGCAAAAATAGTGAAAAAATCGGTGTTCCGCACCCAGGGGCCGAAGCGGAAGGATCAGCGGCGGGAAAATGCGGAACAGGGAATGGTGCGGAGAGATACGCCACAACATCATCCGAGCAAGATACGGCCGCATTTGACCCGCCAGCGCATTTTTTCCCTCCCGAAGGCGGTGTTTTGCGGAATTGTTGTATATTTGACCGGGACAACAACACGGCCGAACCCATGGAGATGCTGCGCAACGTCATCCGATTCTACATCGACGGCTTCCGGGAGATGACCCTCGGACGGACGCTTTGGGCCATCATACTCATCAAGCTGTTCGTCCTGTTCGCCGTGCTCAAGCTCTTCTTCTTTCCCGACCTGCTCGCCGGGAAAAGCGACGACGAGCAGGCCCGACACGTGCTCGAAAACCTGACAACCACCCACCAACCATGATCTCCGATTACCTCTCGACCGTCGATTGGTCGCGCGCGCAATTCGCCCTGACGGCCATCTACCACTGGCTGTTCGTCCCGCTCACGCTCGGGCTGGGATTCCTTGTCGCCATCATGGAGACGCTCTATGTCCGCACGGGCGACGACTTCTGGCGCCGCACCACCAAATTCTGGATGCGCCTGTTCGGCATCAACTTCGCCATCGGCGTGGCGACGGGCATCATCCTCGAATTCGAGTTCGGCACCAACTGGTCGAACTACTCCTACTTCGTGGGCGACATCTTCGGCGCCCCGCTGGCCATCGAGGGCATCCTGGCCTTCTTCCTCGAGAGCACGTTCGTGGCCGTCATGTTCTTCGGCTGGAACAAGGTCTCGAAGGGGTTTCACCTCACGGCCACATGGCTCACGGCCTTCGGGGCCAACCTCTCGGCATGGTGGATCCTCGTGGCCAACGCCTGGATGCAGCATCCCGTGGGCTGCACGTTCAACCTCGCGACCGTGCGCAACGAGATGAGCTCGTTCGCCGAGGTGGCCCTCTCGCCCGTGGCCGTGAACAAGTTCCTGCACACGGTGACCTCGTCGTTCGTACTGGCCGCACTCTTCGTCGTGGGGATCAGCACCTGGTACCTGCTCCGGGGGCGCGAGAAGCGCATGGCCTCGAAGAGCATCGCCGTGGCCGCGGCATTCGGGTTCGTCTTCGCCCTCGTAACGGCCTTCACGGGCGACCGCTCGGGCGCCGTCATCGCACGCACGCAGCCCATGAAGCTCGCCGCCATGGAGGCCCTCTACGAAGGGAGCGAAGGGGCTCCGCTCACGGTCGTCGGGGTACTCCAGTCCGAAGAGAAACGCTCGGCCGGGGAGACGTTCCATTTCCGGATCGACATCCCGAAACTGTTGTCCATCATGAGTTTCCGCGACGCCGAGGCCTATGTGGCCGGCATCAACGACCTGATCGAAGGCAATGCCGGACGCGGCATCCTGTCGGCCGAGGAGAAGATCGCACGCGGACGCGCCGTCGTCGCCACGCTCGACCGCTACCGCACGGCTCGCGACGAGGGCGACGAGGGGACGATGCGGCAGATCGAGGAGCTGTTCGACCCCGACACGGCGCAGGGCGAGCACTTCCTGCGCGAATACTTCGCCTACTTCGGCTACGGGCACATCGACGACGTGCAGCAGCTCGTGCCCAACGTCCCGCTGCTCTTCTACTCGTTCCGCGTAATGGTCGGCGCCGGCTGCCTGTTCATCCTCGTGCTGGGGCTCGTCTGGTGGTACAACCGCCGCGACCGCCTCGCCTCGAAACGCTGGCTGCTGCATACGGCCGTATGGTGCATCCCGCTGGCCTACGCCGCCTCGCAGGCCGGATGGATCGTCGCCGAGGCGGGCCGCCAGCCGTGGGCCATCCAGGAACTGATGCCGGTGGGCGTCGCCGCCTCGAAGATCCCGAGCGGGTCGGTCACCACGACCTTCATCCTCTTCCTCGTGCTCTTCACGGCGCTGCTCGTCGCCGAACTGAGCATCCTCTTCCGACAGATCAAACTGGGTCCCGAACCCGAAAAATAACGCCGCGCCATGGATACCCTCACCTTCCTGCAACACTATTGGTGGTTCGTCATCTCGCTGCTGGGCGCCCTGCTGGTCTTCCTGCTCTTCGTGCAGGGCGGGCAGGCGCTGCTCTACCGGATCGGACACACGGACGAGGAGCGCAACCTCATTGTCCTTTCACTGGGCCGCAAGTGGGAGCTCACCTTCACGACGCTCGTCACCTTCGGCGGGGCCTTCTTCGCCTCGTTCCCGCTCTTCTACTCCACGTCGTTCGGCGGCGCGGCCTACGTCTGGATGGCCATCCTGCTCTGTTTCGTCGTTCAGGCCGTGGCCTACGAATACCGCCGCAAGCCCTCGAACGTCTTCGGGGAGCGCACCTACGACGCCTTCCTGCTCATCAACGGCCTCCTCGGGCCGCTGCTGCTGGGCATGGCCGTCGGGACGCTCTTCACAGGGGCGGAGTTCACGGTGGACCGCCTCAACCTGGCCAACGCGGCCGGAGGGGGTTCGGCGGTGATCTCGCAATGGGCGACCCCCTGGCACGGACTGGAGGCGGCCGCAAATCCCCGCAACTGGGGGCTGGGGCTCTCGGTCATGCTGCTCTCGATGATCCTGGCCTGCCAGTTCCTCACACACGACATCGACGACGAACCGATCCGGCTCCGCATCCGCAGCTGCCTGCGCCGCATATCGGGCGGATTCGTCGCCGTGTTCGTCATCTGGCTGCTCTGCCTCCTCACGGCCGACGGATGGACGGAGGATCCCGCCACGGGCGTGATCTGCGCGGAACCCCACAAATACCTGCACAACCTGCAGGAGATGCCCGCCGTGGCAGCCCTGCTCCTCGCCGGCATCGTCGCCGTGCTCTGGAGCATCGGCATGGGGTGGCAGGGGAAGCGACGGGCCATCTGGTTCGGCGGTGCAGGCACGGTGCTCACGGTGCTGGCCCTGCTGCTCCTGGCCGGATGGAACCACACGGCCTACTACCCTTCGCTCACGGAGATGCAGTCGTCGCTGACAATCCGCAACTCGTCGTCGAGCGAATTCACCCTCCGCACGATGGCCTGGGTCTCGCTCTTCGTCCCCTTCGTCGCAGCCTACATCGCCTACGCCTGGCGTGCTTTGACCCGCAAACCCGTCACCCGCGAGACGATGCGGCAGGACGACCACCCGTACTGACCGCCGCACGTCCGACAGCAGACGAGGGCGGAGGCATGTGCCTCCGCCCTCGTCTGTTTCCGGTGCGGACCTTCGTCCCGCAAAGGCTATTTCTGCTCCACGGGACCGCCGCCGAAGGGATACTGGTGCTCGTGCACGTCGTCGAAACGCATGCCCCGCTCGTAGGTCTTCATCGCGCGGCGCGACATGCCCATCGACGAGAAACCGCCGTCGTGGTAGAGGTTCTGCATCGTCACCTTGCGCGTCAGGTCCGAGAAGAGCGTCAGCACATAGTCGGCGCAGTCCTCGGCCGTGGCGTTGCCCAGCGGCGACATGCTCTCGGCAAAGGACATCAGGTCGCCCAGACCCAGCACGCCGCTTCCGGCCGTGGTCTGCGTCGGCGACTGCGAGACGGTGTTGATGCGCACGTGCTTCTCACGACCGTAGATGTAGCCGAAGCTGCGGGCAATCGACTCGAGCAGCGCCTTGGCGTCGGCCATGTCGTTGTAGCCGTAGAGGGTGCGCTGTGCGGCGATGTACGAAAGGGCCACGATCGAGCCCCACTCGTTGATGGCGTCCTTCTTGCGGGCCACCTGGATGGCCTTGTGGAACGAGATGGCCGAGATGTCGAGCGTCTTCGAGAGGAAATCGTAGTCCAGATCGTCGTAAGTGCGGCCCTTGCGGACGTTGGGCGACATGCCGATCGAGTGGAGCATGAAGTCGAACTTGCCGCCGAAGTGCTCCATGGTCTTGTCGATCAGGTTCTCCAGATCGGCGACGCTCGTGGCGTCGGCCGGGACCACGATCGTGTGGCACTTCTCGGCCAACCGGTTGATGGTTCCCATGCGGATGGATACGGCGGTATTCGTGAGAACGATCTCGGCACCCTCCTCCACGGCGCGTTCGGCCACTTTCCAGGCGATCGACTGCTCGTTGAGCGCTCCGAAGATCAATCCTTTCTTTCCTTTCAATAAGTTGCAAGCCATTGTCTTTCCAATTTTAAAATCCGGTGCAAAGATACGAAATTTTCGGAAAGTCCGCCTCCCGGGCGGAAAAACGTCGGCAGACGCCACCCCACCGCCCCAAAGGGCATTCCGGGCCGCCGGCGGGACAGATTCCGCCGGCGGCCCGGCACACCGTCACTTCGAATAGCAGGGGGCCTCGGCCACACCCCAGTGCGTGTTGGGCTCCGGCCCCATCTTCAGGCGGAGCGTGGCACCGTCGGTCATCTCGTCGCGGAAGAACCAGCAGCGGTCGAGCGGCTTGCCGCCGAGCGTGGCCGACTGCACGTAGCAGTCCTCGGGGCCGTTCGCCTCGGTCTCGATCGCAAAACGCCCGCCGCGTCCGTTGCGGATGACCACCCGGTCGAACTGCGGGCTGCCGATCTGGAAGGTCGGGCGCAGGCTCGTACCGCCCTGTACGTCGAACAGGCCCATGGCCGCCATCACGTACCACGCACCGAGCTGTCCCTGGTCCTCGTCCTGCCCGTATCCGTAGCCGTGCTCGCCGTCCGTGCCGTAGAACTCGTCGCAGATGAGCCGCGTCCACTTCTGCGTGAGCCACGGCATGCCCGAATAGTTGAACAGCCACGAGATGTGGAGGCTCGGCTGGTTGCCGTGGTTGTAGGGACTCTCGAGGCCCGAGAAGGCATTGACCACCTTGCCGCCGCCGAAGATCGAGGCGCGGGCCGCCGTGAAGATCGAGTCGAGGCGCGCGTTGAAGGTCTCGCGGCCGACCCGCTCGACGAGCGCCACGGGATCGCCCGGCACGAAGAAGGTATACTGCATGGCATTGCCCTCCTGGAAGCCGCGCCACGACTCGAGGGGATTGAAGCGCTCGAGGAACGAACCGTCGGCCCGGCGCGGGCGGATCAGCCTCAGATCGGGATCCATCAGGCGCTCCCATCCCTTCGACAGCCACATGAGCCGCTCGTAGTCGGCCTCCCGGCCGAGCGCCTTGGCCCACTGCGCCACGGCATAGCTGCTGAACGAATATTCGAGCGTGTGCGAAGCGCTGAAGGTCGAACCGGCAGGCCGCAAATCGGGCTGCGATCCGTCGTCGAAGGGGGCATAGCCGAGTTCAACGAAAGCGCCGACATCCGTCTTGCCGGCCCCCTCGGGACGCTCTTCCCAGGCCAGTTCGTTCTTGAGGGCCGCCTCATAGGCCTTCTCGACATCGAAGTCGCGGATGCCGCACTGGTAGGCCCCGGCCATCACCACGCTCACCATGTTGGTGCCCACACCCGAGACATACTTGCTGCAGGCAAGGCCGTCGCCGAGCCATCCGGCATCGTCGTAGACGAGCAGCTGGCTGCGGATGAAGTCGTTGTAGTAGTCGGGATAGGCCAGCGCCCAAAGCAGCGTCAGGTTCCAGTAGGCACCCCACACGGCGTCGGTATTGTAGAGGCAGAAGGCCGGGCGCCCGTCCTCGCCGGCAGGGATCCGCCCCACCGTGCCGTCATGGCGCGGATAGGAGCCGTCCACGTCGCTGGCCACGCCGCGGCCGAGCAGCGCATGGTAGAGACCCGTGTAGAACTTGATGCGTGCAGCCTCGCTGCCGCCCTCGACCGCAATGCGTCCCAGCCCCTCGTCCCACTTGGCGGCGGTGCGGCGGCGCACGTCATCGAAGTCGAGCCCGTCGGCCTCGGCGCGGAGGTTGGCCCGGGCATTCTCCACCGAGGTGTAGGAGAGTCCGATGCGGAGCTCGATCCGCTCGTCGGCCGAGGTCCGGTAGCGCAGGGCGACACCGGCCCCGACACCGCGGAGCTCATCCCCTGCAAAGGGCGTCTCGCCCCGGCAGTAGAGCTGCCACGAATCGGCCCCGCGGCTCAGCTCGGCATAGAAATAGACTCCGACGGTAGCCCCGGGCTGGTATTTCTGGGCATAAAGCGGTTCATAGACGGCATACCCCTCGACATGCTGCGGATCGGTCACACGGACAAGGGCATCGACCACCGGGCCGCTCTCCCCGATGGCGTTGCCGATGTCGAAGAGGATGTTCGAGGCTTCGGATGCGGGGAAGGTGTAGCGCTGGAACCCGACGCGCGTGGTGGCCGTCAGTTCGGCGCGGACCCCGTAGTCCTTGAGCAGGACCGAATAGTAGCCCGGCTCGGCATGCTCGGCGGCCTTGTCGAAGCGCGAGCGGAACCCGGCATCGGGATCCTCGAGACGCCCCGGCACGGTCTGCACCTCGCCCACGGTGGGCATCAGCAGCACACCGCCCACCTGAAACTCATGCAGGCAGGGGAATCCCTCGATCGAGGTGTGTCCGTCCTCGTAGCCCACGGCCTCCCAGCCGCTCGGGCTGGTATAGCTGCCGTTGGTCGAGGGACCCAGTTTGGCCATGCCGAACGGTTCGGCCGCCGGCGTATAGAAGAACCACCGGCTGTGGATCGACCCCAGGTTGGGGTTCACGTAATCGGCCGGTCGCGGGGCATCCGCACAGGCCGTCGCAGCGCAGCAGGCTGCGGCTAAAAGAATCAGTCTTTTCATAATCTCCTGTCAAAAAAGGGAGGGCCGTCCGTCGGGACCGGCCCCCGAACGGCCGGAGGAGGGCCTGACCATCCCTCTTCCGGCCGTTCATCGGTTCTTCGGATGTATGTGCGGATCAGCGGCTGAGACGCACGAACACGTTTTCGTAAGGTTGGAGCGTGAGCGATGCGGTACGCTTGCCCGTCGGTTCGTCGAGGGCATTGACCACCTCGAACGTCAGCGGATTCCCCGCGGCGTCGAGCAGCGTGAGCTCGGCCTCACGGCCGTCGGTCTCGCGGAGGTTCACCAGCACGGCGCCCTGCCCGGCCCGCGACGGCGAGCACGAGGTCATCAGCACATGGTCGCAACCCGTGCGGAAGAACGACTTCGACCAGGCCTTGCCGTTGTCGGCGCCGGCCGCCGGCATCACGCGGGCATAAAGCGGGATGCGGTTGCCCCAGCCGAAGGCAGAAGCCTCGGCGTTCGACGTATCGGCACACGAGGTAAGCGTGTAGCTCCAGTTGAGCTCACCCTCCTGCGAGGCGCGGAAGTTCGTCGTCCAGTAGTTGTTCGTCACCCACGAGAAGAGGTGCGGTTTTTCATAGGTGCGCGGCTGGCGGTAGGGATCGTTCAGCAACTCGCCCATCATGAAGAGCGGCATGGCGTCGCAGCTCACGAGGATCTGCGCCCGGTCGTTGCGCACCGAGACAAAGTTCTGGACCGTATTCCACGACGCCGTGGTTCCGGGAATCTGGTTCTCTCCGGCATAGACCACGCCGCCCGGCACGTCGAAGGCCAGCCGGCCGCCCTCGAGGGCGAACGGGAAGGCCACATAGAGGCCCGACGGATCGGTCTCGGGAAGACGGCGCGCCGCATAGTGGAGATCGATGCGCTTGACGTCGTTGTAGAGGCGCACCTCGACCCGCACGCCGAAATCGGGATCGCACCCTTCGGCCGTACCGCGGAACGAGACGGTCGTATAGATGTCGCCGGTTGTAGCACCCGTGAAGCGGACGTCGCGCAGCCCCGAACGGCGGTAGCGCTCGAAGACCTTGCGCTCCATCTGGTGGCGGTCACCCTCGAGCGACTCGTAGATGAAGTCGCCCAGTTTCCATTCGGCACCGCCATCGACCAGCTCCAGGCCCAGCTCCTTGTCCACGAGCGAGCGGATGCCGCCCGTAGCGGGGTCGAACTCCAGGCGGTAGAAGTCGTTCTCGACCGCATGGTCGGCCGGCTCGAAAGCCTCGGGCTCGGCGGCGCGGCCCTCGTCGAGCACCACCTCGTAGGTCTTGTACCCCATCGCCGGGATCCGGTCGGCCCAGATGGCGTAGTAGCGCCCCTCGCTGCGCGAGCGGATCGGCTCGACGGAGAGTGCATGGCCCTGCTCGTCGAGCAGACGGAAGGCACGGTCGCGCGGGATCACCTCGAAGTCGATATAGACGGTCGTCAGCGCCGAGCGCTCCCAGCCCAGCGGGTTGAAGAAGGTCAGCGTCGGACGCTCCGAACGGTGCAGGTCGCCCTGAAGCCGGCCGATCGAGGTCTCATAGAGCATCTGCGCACTCTTGAGCGCCTCCCAGACATAGGAGCCCTTCTCGGCCCACTGCACCTGCGAGTTCTCGCACTGCGGGTCGCTGATGCTCTCCGCGGCACCGAACGTATGCTCGTCATAGAAGAGCAGGTTCTCGTGGATGCGGCGCATCTCGTCGTGCATCCCCTCGACACCCTCATCGCCCGCCATGCCGGCCATCGAGAGCATGCCGCCGATGGTGATCATGTCGGACTGCGTCTTGCGCGAAGCCGCCGTTTCACGGGCTGCCGAGCCGAATCCGTCGGTCCACCAGTCGGGATAGGCCGCACGGTAAACGGGAAGACGGTCGCCGTATTTCGTATCGATCTGCTCGAGGAATTCATGTACGGTCGCGCTGCGCAGCTTGGGCCATGCGTAGTGCTCGTTCCAGTCGCGGATCAGCGCGCACTCCTGCATCGACGGAGGCGAGTTGTCGGTGGAGTATCCCGAGTATTGGGCTGCAATGAGCGGGAAGTCGTAGCCGCCGCGGCGCAGCGAACGGATGTAGGAGAAGACCCCGTTGCGGACCCCCTCCATATCGCCGCGGTCGATGCCCCAGAAATTGGCCGTCATGTAGTGGTCGGCGCGGAACGAGAGCAGGCTCTTGCCCGAGGGCGACTCCCAGCGGTAGAGCGTCGGACGGTCGAAGGGGATCAGGGCGCGGTGGCCGTTCGAGCCCATCGTCAGGTACTTGACCCCGAGATCGGGCAGGTAATCGGCCAGACACCAGGCCACGCCGTTCACGTCGTCCTGCATGGCCGTCTCGACCGGAATACCCAGTTCGTGGAAGCGGGCAATCGGCGCCAGGAAGGTCTTGTAGGCATTCTCGCCCGAGAGCTCCGACATGTTGAAGAACATGGCCGTCACCTCGATCTGGCCGTTCTTCACGAAGCGCAGGAAGCGCTCGACCTGCTCGGCGGGACGGATGCGCAGCCACTCGCGCACGGCCCACGAGGCCTCGCACGTCCAGCGGAACTTCGCGTCGTCGGGATAGTCGGCCGTCGCCTCGCAGTACTCGATGGCATAGTCGATATAGCGCAGGTGCTCGGTGAGGATCTCGGTCTGCGGCTTCGTATAGCCGATGTCGGTGTGGGTGTGCTGCACGAGATAGACCGTCCAGCGCTCGGCCGGAAGGATCTCCGTCTCGACCGAACGGTCGCCGTCCGGCGTCTTGAGCGCAAAGCGCACCCGGCGGCCGTCATACCCCTCGGGAATGCCGACCTGCACGCGGTTCAGACCCGGGGCGAGCTTCAGCTGGCCGCCCGCCTGACCGTCGTAACTCCATGCCGCCTTGCGGGGTTTTGCATCCCAGTTGGCGATGTCGAGCGTCACGGGATGGAGCAGTTCATCCTGCGTCCGGCCGTAGATCAGCGCCGGTTCGGACTCGGCTGCAAGGAGCGAGATGCCGGCGCCCGCCGGAGCGCTCTTCACCGGAGCCGAAGCCTCGAGCGTCACGGCGTCGAGCACCATCCAGCTGCCCGAAACCGTGCGGACCGAGAGGATGTTGTCACCCGCGCGGAGCGTCCCGGCCGGAATTTCGACCTCGGCGCAAAGGCCCTTTGACGAGGTCCGGCGCGTATCGAGATAGTTTTGGTCGGCACCTGCGGGGGTCTGAACCTCCGTGCGGAAATCGTTGAGTGCGATCTCGAGCCGCGGAGCCGAACCGCTGTGCACCTCAACGAAGTCGAGCTTCAGCCGCAATGCGGCCCCGGGATCGGCCTCGCGGACCCCGAAACGGACCAGCAGCCCGCCCTGCGGATTGCCCGCCCAGCTATCGGAAGGACCCGGAATGACGAACGGGACGTCCGAAGCCGAACTGCGCCCGACCGTATAGAGCGCCGTGCACCCGGGGAAACGTTTCGAAATGTCGGAATAGTGTCCGTCGTCGAGCGCGAACTCGGACGACGAACCGTCGGCCTTGCCGATCTGCCACAGCCGCACCGGATACGGGCGGGCCCAGAGGCCCGACCATATCAGTGTCAGCAGTACGGACAACAGCACCAATCTGCGGTTTGTCATACGTTATACGTTTTTTGTGCGTGGATATTCTTCCGTTCTATTCGGCGTCGAGCCACGTGACGTCGGTCATCACGGCCACATGCGAACCGGTCTCGTCGGTGATCTCCGTACCGACGTTGAGCGTCAGCGGCCAGTAGGCCATCAGCCCCTCTTCCGTGCCGGCGAACGAGCACTTCACGTCGGAGGCCACCTCATCGGCCGTGCGGGCATCCTCCCAGATCGAAACGTGCTGGATATCGCCGCGCATATAGCGGTCGCTGTAGTAGGGCGAGGTGCCCAGCTGCAGGTCGGAGGCCGAAGCAGCCAGCGTGCCGCAGTTTACCGAGCTCTTCTGCACTCCGTCGAGGTAGAAGACCATCTTGCCTCCCGCTGCATAGGTCGCCGCGATGTGATACCACGTATCGAGTTCGATCGTGCAGCATCCGCCGCCGTTCCAGTTGTTGGCGTCGGCATCGTAGATGTAGAACTGCAACTGGTTGCCGTTGTTGCGGACCATGAAGCCGCCGGAACCGGACTCGTTGGCGATGATGCACTGGTCGCCCGAAGCGAACTCCGAGAAGCGGACCCGCATCTCCACGGTGAAGGCATCCTCCAGCCCCCAGTCGGACGAAGCTCCCAGATTCATCTTCGAACCCAGGCCGAAATGCGCGATACCCGGTTTGACGACATTCGCCTTGAAGGCCGCGATGGCCTCCTCGAGCAGCTTCGCCGCATTGGTGTAACCCTCCTCGCGCGAGGTGTTGTTCATGATGAAATAGGCCTGGTCGATCCGTGCCTGCAGGGTCTTCTTCGAACCCGGGGCGATATCGCCCTCGGAGGTTCCCTCCTCGACTTCGGCGATGAGCGTCTCCGCCTCGCGGATCACCTCCATGAGCGCCCGCTGCGCATCCGACACATCATCGTCGCTGCACGATGCGAGGAACAGTCCGGCACAGCAGAACACAAGCGCCAATCTCTTGACTATCGTTTTCATAGTTGTCTCGTTTTATCTTCGGTTGGAATGTACTCGGTTAATTGTAGCCTTCGTTCTGCCCCAGGGTCGTCCAGTCGGGCATGCCGTCGAACTGCGACTGCGGGATCGGACGCAGCACGTGGTAGTCCTGAATGTTGTCCGCGGCGTCGGGGTTGTAGAGTTTCACGCGCTCGACGAGTTTGCCCAGACGCTTCAGGTCCAGCCGCCGCTGCCACTCGCCGCCCAGCTCGCGGGCACGCTCGGCGAGGATGAAGTCCACGGTCATGTCTTCCTCGGTGACGGTCATCGCCTCACGCCAGGCCTCGTTCTGCTCGGGATCCTCCGAATCCTGGCGGATGGCTCGTTCGCGCAGCGTCATGATATCCTTGGCGGCAGCCTTCAGATCGGGGTTGGCGCGGCGGATGTTGGCCTCGGCGCGGATCAGATAGAGCTCGCCCAGACGGATCACCGGATAGGAACGGTCCGAAAGCGTGGACATGTTGCCCGGACGGGTGTGGTCGTAGAACTTGGTCATGCCGATGAAGGTCCAGCGGTCCTGCGGAATGCCTTTTGCATCGTACATGTCGTTGCGGTCGAAGAAGGTGTAGCAGGTCTTCATGCGTTGGCGTTCGGACTCGGGGAGCACGTCGGGGCAGCAGTAGAGCGCCGTATCGATGTACTCGCGCCACTGGTTGTCGGGGAACTCCGAACGGTCGTCGGCCGGGTCATTGTAGTACCACACCCACTGGTGGAGGTCAATCCAGCGAAGGTCGGCGTCGCGGTTGAAGTTGTCGATGTAATAGAGCGACGGAATGGCCTGACAGCCGCCGTAACCGGTCCACCCGAGCATCGTCTGCACGCCGGGGAAGCGGTCGATGTACATGGCATACCACTGCCAGTAGCCGTTGTACTGCGCATAGGACTCGTCGTTGGTGAAGTTTGTCGTCCAGATGAACTCGTCGTTGGTCTTGTCGTCGGCCCAGAGATCCTTGAGCGACGGCGTCAGCTCGAAGCCGTAAGGGCCGTCGATCACCTCGGAGGCCAGCCGCTCGGCATCCTCGAACTGCTCGTGGTAGAGGTACATGCGCGCCAGGAAGGCTTTGGCCGTCGGCATGTCGATGCGTCCCGCCTCGGAGGTGCGCTCGTCGGGCAGCATCCCCTCATTGACAACCTGCTCCAGACCGCCGATGATCTCCTTGTAGAAGTCCTCGCGCGTGGAGCGGCGGGCCTCCATGCCCTCGGTCTCGTCCGTCGTGCGGGGCAGGTACGAGTCGCCCCACGTCTCGGTGACAATCCACAGGAACATCGAGCGCATCACGAGCATCTCGGCCTTGCACTGCAGTTTTTCGTCTTCGTCGGCAAAGGGCGTCGTATCGATGGTCTCCATAAACATGTTGATGTTGGCCAGCGCCTTGTAGCAGTGGTTCCACAGCCACGAGACATTGCCGTTGTTGGCATCCAGACCGTAGTAGTCCGTAAGGCCCGTATCGCCCTGGTTCTTGCCGCGCAGGAAGATGTCCGTGCCCAGCTCGGTCATCAGCGGCCACTGTCCGTCGCCGCCGTAGAGGTTGTTGATCTTCGTATAGGAGAGGTTCACGAATGCCTTGAGTCCGTTCTCCTCGTTGAAAATATCGGTGGTCGATCCGTAGGACTCCTCCTCCAGGAAGCTTTCGCAGCCGGTGACGCCCGCAAGCAGAGCGGCGGAGGCGAGGATCGTTGCTATCTTTTTCATGGTCGTTGTGTTTTAGGATTAGAACTGAACGCTGGCTCCGAAAATGTAATAGGACTCCCACCACGAGATACCGCCCTGGTCGCGGAACTGGCTGTATCCCCACGGATCGTTCATCGTGAAGTAGAAGCGCGTCTTCTTGACGATACGGCCCATCCACCGCTCGGGCAGCGTGTAGCCCACCGTAATGTTGCGGATGTTCACGTAGTCGTTGTCGTAGTAGCCCGCCGCATCGAGGTATTTGATCGACTGTCCCTCGACCGGACGGGGATAGCGGTTGGTCGGATGCTCGGGTGTCCAGTAGTCGATCTTGTAGGTGTTCCAGCGGCCCAGCTCGTTGGCCCAGCCGCTCGTACTGCGGCTGTCATAGGCCAGGGCGCCGAACTCTCCGTAGATATCGACCGAAAAGTCGAGGTTCTTCCACTGTCCGCTGATCGACAGTCCGCCGACCCAGTCGGGGCGCGTCGTGCCGAGGATCGTGCGGTCGTTGCCGTCGATCACACCGTTGCCGTCGAGATCGGCCACCTTCACCTCGCCGGGTTTCTGCCCGTAGAGTGCCGCCAGATCGGCCTCGTCGAGCTGCCAGATGCCCACCTGCTTGTAGTTGTAGTGCACGCCGTTCACCGGATAGCCCACAAAGAGGTTGTTGTTCAGGTCCTGCTTCATGTTGGGGTCCTGCAGACGCACCAGCTCCTCCTTGTTGCGGTAGTAGGAGAGATTGACGTTGAGCGTGAAGTCCTTCTTCTGGATGGGGACCGTCGAGAGCGAGACCTCCCAACCGCGGTTGCGCGTGTCGCCGATGTTCGTCCAGGCCTGGTTGAACCCCGTGGTGTAGGGCAGCACCTTCAGGTAGAGCAGGTCGTAGCTCTTCGAGTCGTAATACTCGACCGTACCGAAGATGCGGCCGTTCAGGAAACCGAAGTCCAGACCGATGTCGAGCATCTTGTTGCGTTCCCAGCCCAGGTCGGGTGTCGGGCGCGTCGAGGGCTCCAGACCCGGCAGGTGGGTCTCGCCTCCGAATCCGAAGTTGGCGTAGCAGCCGTAGAGCGAGCCGAGCGTGGCGTAGGCCGCGATCGAATAGTTGCCCGTCATACCGTAGCTGGCGCGCAGCTTGAGGTTGGTGATCCAGTCCGCGTTGTCCTTGACAAAACTCTCCTCCGAAATGCGCCATGCCACGGCGGCCGAGGGGAAGAAGGCCCACTTGTTGCCGGGTGAGAGCTGCGAGGCGCCGTCCTCGCGGAACGAAGCCGTCACGATGTAGCGGTCGTCGAAGGTGTACTGCAGGCGGCCGATGACCGAGACCATCTGGCTGCGGATGAAACCCGAACTGATCGTCTTCGAATCGGTCAGACGGTTCATGTTGTACCACAGATAGGCGGGCGACTCCTGGTCCTTGCCCGACATCGAGGAGTTCACCGTCTGGCGGTTCTGCATCTCGAAGATGGCCGATACGTCGATGGCGTGCTTGCCGAAGGTCTCCTTGTAATTGAGGATGTTGTTCCATACCCAGTCGGCCTTGCGGTTGTTGTGCATGCCGGCTACATTGCGATCGTCGGTATAGCCCACACTGCGGTCGTCGTAATAGTATCCGCGCGAGGAGAAGGCCGGCGTATAGGCGAAGTTGGTATTGAAGGTGAGGCCCTTGTAGAGGTCTACCTGCGCGAAGAAGCGCATGTAGATCTTCCACTCCTCGGTCTTGTCCTCGTAGGCACCGTCCGTTTCGTTCATGTAGGGGTTCTTTACGAACGGGTCGCCGAACGGATACTCGTTGTAGGAGCCGTCCTCGTTGTAAATCGGCGTCAGCGGCGACATGTGGAGGAACGTGTCGAACATGTCGGGCTTGTCGTGGCTCACGTTGTAGAAGGCCCGGTTCGAAATACCCACCTTCAGGAAAGGCAGCACCTGATGCGTCAGGTCGGTGGTCAGGTAGAAGTAGTCGCGGTGGTCGCCCTCATAGCGCTCCTCGTTGTTCTTGTAGTTGAACGATATCTTGTACTGGGTCTTCTCGTTTCCCGAGGCGATGGTCAGCGAGTGGCTGTGCCACAGACGCTTTTGATTGAAATAACGGCCCATCCAGTCGGTATTCATCTTGCCCATGTTGGCGATCTCGGCACCGAAGAAGGCCTTGCTGTCGTCTTCGGGCGAGTTCCACACGCCGGCGGCGCGGCTGGCCTCACGCTGGAAGGCGATATACTCGTCGGCATCCATCACGTCGAGCGTACCCCAGTTATTGACGCCCACGCCCACAAAACCGTCGTAGGTAACCTTCGTCTCGCCCTTCTTGGCCTGCTTGGTGGTGATGAGGATCACACCGTTGGCGCCCTTCGCACCGTAGATGGCCGTCGAAGAGGCATCCTTCAGAATGTCGATCGACTCGATGTCGCCCGGGTTGATCGAGGTGAGCGTCTCGTCGTAGGGAATACCGTCGAGCACGATCAGCGGGTCGTTGCCCGCGTTGGTCGAACGCGTACCGCGGATACGGATCGAGCCGCCATCGACGCGGATACCGGCCACACCGACCAGACTCGTGGTCAGGTCGTAGGCCGGGATGCGGGCGATCTGCTCGGCCGACACCGAGGCCACCGATCCGGTGATGTCCTTACGCTTCATGGCCGTATAGCCCGTCACCACGACATCTTCCAGACCGATCATGTCCTCGTGCAGCGTCACGTCGATCTGCGTACGCGAGCCGACCTTCTCCTTCTGCGACATCATACCGAGAAAACTGAATTCCAACTCGTCATTGCTTCCGACCCCCTCAATGCGGTAGACTCCCGAAGCGTCGGTCGATACGCCGAGCGAACCGCCAACGACCGTCACGGCAGCCCCGGGAATCGGGTCGCCCTTGCCGTCGCGGACCGTTCCGCTGACAGCGCGGCCCTGTGCGGGGGGGGGGAACTTCGGTCTGCGACATGCCCCGGACCGGCTCCGATCCGGCAGCCGACATCGACACGGGCAACAGCATGACCGATAATAATAAAAGGACCGCATACTTTCTGAAGATTCCACCCGATCCGTCCCAACGGGTCCGTGCGGAAGTCTGGTACAGATTCTTCATAACAGGTTCATTTAGGTTAGCTTTTTTATGTTTGAATTATGCAAATATGTTCATACATACATTTGCTCCACAAATATAGAAAGAGATTTTCAAAAAAGCAATACTTCGAAACTTTTTTCGTCATTTTCCGGCCGGATGTACCCGAATAGGGTTTGAAAAACGCCACAACGCACATGCCCAAACCGTTAAAAGAGAGCGAGCGACGATGGACACACCCGTCATACGCCCGCTCCCGAAGCATCCGACCGCCTGCGGCGAGACCCGCTACTCCGCCTTCAGCACAACTTCCGTCCCGCGAAGCAACGGCGAGGAGAAGCGGACTCGAATGTCGCCTGTTTCGCCGGTTGTACGCACATAAGCAAGCAAGCGTCCGCGATAAGCCCTGTGCCGGTTGTCGGTATAGTCGCCCATGTCGGCATTATCCGAGCCTTCAAGGCCGAGCAGTTCGGCCGGCCCGTCGATCGTACAGGCAATCTCGCTGTCACCCAGTTTCACGGGAACACCCTGCTCATCGACCACCTCGACGGTCAGGTGGGCCGTGGCGCGCCCCTTCGGCAGCACGGCCCGGTCGGCCGAGACCTTGAGCGCAAAGGGACGGCCCGAAGAGCGGATCACATAGGACGAGAGCACGCGGCCCGAGGCGTCACACCCTTCGGCGCGCAACTCTCCCGGGGCAAAGGGAATGTCCCAATGGATGATTCCCGTCTTCGGATCATAGGGTTTCATGGCGCCGACCTCCCGCCCGTCGAGCAGCAGGCGCGCCTGCGGGGCATTCGTATAGCAGACCACGCGCACGCTCTGCCCGGCATCGTAGTTCCACACGTCCCAGGCATCAACCGAGAGGTAATCGGCCGACGGATAGGTTCCGATGTAGGTCACCGGCTCGTCGCACCAGAGCGTCGCCCGGAACCAGCCCCGCGGCTTGCGGAAACTGCCCAGATCGAGCAGGCCCGTATAGAATCCGCGCGAAGGCCAGGGCCCCGATTCTCCGAGGTAGTCGGTTCCGGTCCAGATGAACTGCCCGAAGATGAAATCGCGGTCGCGCACGGCATACCAGGCGTCGATATCGGGCCGGTTCTCGCTTCCATAGATCACCCGATCGGGATAGGCGGCGTGGTCCATGTCGTAACGGTCTTCCGTATAGTTGTACCCCACGACATCGACCGCCTCGGGGTACTCCGTCTCGTTGGACATCACCACCCCAGCCAGCGCCCCGGTCACCGGACGCGTGCGGTCCACGGCCCGCACACAGGCCGCCAGCCGCCTGGCGATACGGCCGATCCGGTCGGCATGGGGCGCATCGGGACGGTAACCGCCGAACATCGGCTGGTTGATCTTCGAGCCGTCGAGGATCGGATGCGAATAGGGATCGTTCGGGTAATCCACCTCGTTGCCGATCGACCAGAGGAAGACCGACGGATGGTTCCTGTCGCGGCGGACCATGTCCGTCACGTCGCGTTCGATCCACTCCTCGAAGAAGTCATAACTGCCGTCGAAACCGGGCGTGCCGACGTTCCACCCCTCGATCCACTTGCGCTTGGGGAACTCCCACTCGTCCGAAGCCTCGTCCATGACCAGCAGTCCCAGTTCGTCGCACAGGTCGTAGACCGCCGGAGCCTGCGGGTTGTGACTCATGCGGATGGCGTTCACACCGATTCCGCGCAGGTTCTCCAGACGCCGGCGCCACACCTCGGGCGGGACGGCCGCACCCAGCACTCCGGCATCGTGATGCAGGCAGACCCCCTTGACCTTCATCCAGCGGCCGTTCAGGGCAAATCCCCGGTCGGGATCGAATGTCAGCGTGCGGAGGCCGGTCCGGAAACTGCACCCGTCGATCCGCTCGCCGTTGCGCAGCAGATCGGCCTGCAGCGTATAGAGGTAAGGATCGTCGAGATTCCACCGGTGGGGATTGTTCAGCCGGAGACGAAGCGTTCCGCCGAGGCGGTCCGCATCACCCGCCCCGATACGCTGCCGGGCCGAAGCCACCTCCACACCGTCCGCGTCACGGAGCGTTACGGCCACCTCCAGCCGGCCGGCCGCAGACACGTGCCGCTCCAACGCATAATCCACTGCCAGGAGGGCCCGGCGATCGGTCAGCGACTCCACACGACAGGCTGTACCCCACTGCGCGAAGTGTATCTCGGGGGCCGACACGATCCAGACGTCGCGGTAGATGCCCGAACCGGTATACCACCGCGAATCGGCATAACGGCTGTGATCCACCCGCACGGCCAATACATTGTCGCCCGGCTGCAGGTAGGGGGTCATGTCGTAGAGGAACGAAACGTAGCCGTTGGGGCGGCAGCCGAGCAGATGTCCGTTCAGATAGACCTCACTGCGGTTGTATACCCCTTCGAAATAGATGTAGTGGCGCGCGGCGGAGTCCGTCACGGCAAAGTGCTTGCGGTACCAGGCGATCCCGCCGGGCAGGTAGCCCGTGCAGCTGGCCAGCGAAGGCGACAGAGGCGCCTCGACCGACCAGTCGTGCGGCAGCGTCAGACGGCGCCAGCCGCTGTCGTCGAAAGCCGGCATGCGGGCCGTCGTATCGTCACCCAGGCGGAACAGCCAGTCATCCACACATTTTTCGGCCCGTCCGAACGAGACCTGTGCCCGCACCGGAACTGCACCGGAGAGAAGGGCGAAAAGGCCGGTTGCCAACAACCGGTAAAAAAACCGTCGGTTCTTCATTGCAAAGCGTTCGTTTTTCATGTTTTTCGGGAGATCGGGGACCGCACGTGCGATCCGATGAACAAAATTAGCGATTCCGATTGAAAATCCAACAATTTTTGCGATATTTGTTCCTACATATTAATAATAATGGTACATATATGAAACTACGACACCTTCTGATGCCGCTGCTTCTGGCCGGCGGCCCGGCTGCCGCTGCGGCCGCAAGCGACAAACAGCCGGTCGATTATGTCGATCTGTTCATCGGCACCTCGAACTCCCGCTGGATGCTCGGGCCCTATGCCCAGGCCCCGTTCGGAATGGTACAGCTCGGACCCGACAACCAGGGCGACGTCTGGATGGGCGGCTACGAATACTCGATCCACAACGTCTCGGGCTTCAGCCACCTCCACGCCTGGACGATGGGAGGGCTGACGATCATGCCGACGACGGCCGACCTGGCCATCGGCAACCCCTCGACCGACTCTCCGTACCGGGGAGCCAACGCCGGCTACCACTCGCGCATCCTCAAGGAGAGCGAAACCGCCTCGCCGGGCTACTACTCCGTCTACCTCTATGACCACGCCGTGCGGGCCGAACTCACCGCCACCACCCGCTGCGGCGTCCACCGCTACACCTTCCCCGAACGCAACGAATCGCGCATACTGATCGACCTGCTCTTTCCGACCGAATGGGACTACGGATTCCGCGTGCGCGACGCCCGCATCGCCCGCGTGAGCAATACGGAACTGGAAGGATATGCCGACTGCCAGTCGGGCCCGTGGAGCTGGTGGAACGAATACCGGCTGCACTTCGTCATCCGCTTCAGCCGTCCCTTCCGACGGCTCGACGGCTGGAACGAGGGGCGCATCGAGGAGGACATCCGCGAAATCACGGGGAAGGGCGACACGGGAGCCTACGCCCTCTTCACCACGACCGAAGGCGAACGCATCACGGTATGCACGGGGCTCTCGCTGGTGAGCATCGACCAGGCCCGGCTCAACATGCAGACCGAACTCGGACCGCTCGGCTATGACTTCGACCGCACGGCCCGGGCGACGCGCGAACAGTGGAACGAACTGCTGGAACGCGTCGAGGTGACGGGCGGCAGCGAACGCGACCGCGTGAAGTTCTACACGAACCTATACCGGGCCTATGCCGGCAAACAGACATGGAACGACGTCGATGGCTCCTATGTCGATGCCGAGGAGCATGTCCGCCGCGTCGAGCGGGGCAACATGTACGGAGGCGACGCCTTCTGGAACACCTACTGGAACCTCAACGGACTGTGGTCGATTCTTTCGCCGCGCATCGTGGACGACTGGGTAACCACGCAGCTCGAGATGTTCCGCCACACGGGATGGACCTGCAAGGGACCTGCCGGGCTGGAGTATTCGGGCATCATGGAGGGTTCGCACGAGACGGCGCTGCTCGTCGCCGCCTGCCAGAAGGGGATCCGCAGCGACCGGGAGGCCGTCTACGAGGCCGTGCACAAGAACGTCACCGTGCCGGGCATCGACCACCCGGGAGGGGGCAACGCCGGCAACCCGCTGCTCGACATCTACGACCGCTTCGGGTACATGCCGCAGGAGTACGGCGTCGTGTCGAAGACGCTCGACTACGCCTACGACGACTGGTGCGTCGCCCAACTGGCCCGCGCCGTAGGCGACAGGCGCGAGGCTCGGCGGCTCGAAGCACGCGCCCAAAACTACCGGAACGTCTTCCACCCCGAATGGAAATACGTCGTGCGCCGCGACTCGACCGGCGGCTGGGATCCGGCATTCGACCGCTTCTCGAACGCAGGATTCATCGAGGGCAACAGCTGGCAGTACTCGTGGTACGTGCCGCACGACATCCCGGGGCTCGTGGAACTGATCGGCCGCGAGGAGTTCAACCGCCGCCTGGAGGAGGGCTTCGAGCGCTCGGAGCGCCACAACTTTGCAGCCCACGTCTTCGACCGCACAATGGGTCAATCGGCCGAATTCTACATCAACCACGGCAATGAGGTGAACATGTGCACGCCCTACCTGTTCAACTACTCGGGCAAGCCGTGGCTGGCACAGCGCTGGGCACGCGCCATCCTCGAGCGTTTCTACGGAGAGACCCCCTATCACGGCTGGGAGGGAGACGAGGACGAAGGCCAGATGGGCGCCTGGTACGTGATGAGCGCCATGGGGCTCTTCGAGATGGACGGCGGATGTTCGGCCGAACCGATGGTGGACCTGGGCAGCCCGCTCTTCGAGAAGATCACCGTGCGGCTCGACCCCGACTACTACACGGGGCGAACCTTCACCATCGAGGCGCGCAACAACTCACCGGAGAATGTCTATGTACAGCGAGCCTTCCTCAACGGGAAACGGCTCTCCCGTCCCCGCATCCCCTTTGCCGCAATCGCCGAAGGAGGCACACTCCTCTTCGAGATGGGGCCCGAGCCGGCACCCGACTGCTACACGGAGTAACCTTCGCGGCCTGCTCCGCACGAGATACACAAAGCATGCACAAGGCCTGCCGGTTGTCCGGCAGGCCTTGTCCGCAACAGAGAAAGTTCCGAAATGAGCGTCCGAAGGCCGGAAAAATCGCACAAACAATTGCAGAATCAAAAAAGATTTATTATGTTTGCACATATAAAAAATAAACATACATATCCCCATGGATACATCGCTACACACACGTTCGAACTACGACAAGTTCCCGGCAACGGAAACCGAGGGCCGCATCTGGCGCGGCTGGGAGGAGATCGGTGCTGAGATCGAGCGGCGCACCGGCATCGGACGTCCGCTGGTGGTCTTCGACACCTACCACGGCGTATACGATGCGGAGCTCATCGAAGCACTCGTCCGCATGTGGCCCGACGCCGAACTGATCCGCACCGAAGAGCTCTTCCGCAACGAACGGCAGATCCGCTCCATGACCCAACCCTACGTGACCGACGACGAGCTGTTCGGCTACCTCTCGCCGCTCGGCCTGGCCGACTTCTTCGACCCCGAACGCCTCGACGAGGCCCGCACACGGATCCTCCGCCGCGAACGCCGAACGATCGTCTACGGATGCGGGGCCGGCTACGTCGCGCCGAATGCCGACCTGACGCTCTACGCCGACATGGCCCGCTGGGAGATCCAGCAGCGCTTCCGCGCCCATGCCATCCACGGACTGGGCGTGGACAACTCGGCCGAAAGCCCCGCACGGCAATACAAGCGCGGCTACTTCAACGACTGGCCCGTACTGGACAACCACAAGAAGAGCCTCTACAACCGCGTCGATTACTGGATCGACACGCACCGTCCCGGACGCCCGCTGATGATCGCCGCCGAAACCTTCATGCAGGGCATCGACCGCACGGTACGCCGCCCGTTCCGGGTTGTGCCGTTCTTCGATCCCGCACCGTGGGGCGGACAATGGATGAAGGAGGTCTGCGACCTCGACCGCGAACGGGTCAATTTCGGATGGTGCTTCGACTGCGTTCCCGAGGAGAACAGCCTGCTGCTGAGAGTCGATGGCGAGTTGTTCGAGATGCCGGCACAGAACCTCGTCTATCTGCGCGCACAGGAACTGCTGGGAGCTGCCGACCGCCAGCGCTTCGGCGAGAGTTTCCCGATCCGCTTCGACTTCCTGGACACCATCGGCGGAGGCAACCTCAGCCTGCAGGTCCACCCCACCAACGAATACATCCGCCGCACGTTCGGCATACGCTACACGCAGGACGAGAGCTACTACCTGCTCGATGCCGACCCCGGGGCCTGTGTCTACCTCGGCGTAAAACGGGGCATCGATCCCGAAGAGATGCTCGCGGCGCTCCGCACGGCCCAGCAGGGAGGCGAAGCGTTCGATGCCGAACGCTTCGTGAACCGCTTCCCGGCCCGCAAGCACGACCACTACCTGATCCCGGGCGGCACGATCCACTGCTCGGGGGCCGGCGCCATGGTCCTCGAGATCAGCGCCACGCCCAACATCTTCACATTCAAGATGTGGGACTGGGGCCGCATGGGACTCGACGGCAAGCCCCGCCCGATCAACATCGGCCACGCTTCCCATGTCATCAACTGGAAACGCGATACGGACGAGATACTCCGCCGCCACTGCAACCGCTTCGAGCCTATAGCCGAGGGCGAAGGGTGGCGCGAGGAGCGCACCGGGCTGCACGAGGCCGAGTTCATCGAGACCCGGCGCCACTGGTTCACCGGCGTCACGCCCCATACGATGCAGGGCGGCGTCGAGGTGCTCAACCTCGTCGAAGGCGACGCAGCCGTCGTCGAGAGCCCCACGGGTGCATTCGAGCCCTTCACGGTACACTATGCCGAGACCTTCATCATTCCCGCCTCGATCGGCAGCTACACGATCCGGCCGCTCGTGCCGGGTACGCCCTGCGGCACGGTCAAGGCCTATGTACGACATTGACAGCAAACAACCTACTACCGACCATGTACGAAACCGACCCACGCATCGTCCTCACGCTCGACGCCGGAGGCACGAACCTCATCTTCTCGGCAATCGCCGGCAACCGCGAAATCGTCGAACCGGTCCATTTCCACTCGGTGCCGGATGACCTCGACCGCATGCTCTCGACCCTCGTCGAGGGGTTCGAAGCGGTGCGGCGGCAGCTCACAGCAGCCCCCGTCGCCATCAGTTTCGCCTTCCCCGGACCGGCCGACTACGCCCACGGGATCATCGGCGACCTGCCCAACTTCCCGTCGTTCCGCGGCGGCGTGGCACTGGGCCCCTTCCTCGAGCGGAAGTTCGGCATTCCGGTGTTCATCAACAACGACGGCAACCTGTTCGCCTACGGCGAGGCCATCTCGGGCGCCCTGCCCGAGGTGAACGCCCTGCTCGAGCGCTCCGGATCGACCAAACGCTACCGCAACCTGCTCGGCGTGACGCTCGGCACGGGATTCGGCGCCGGCGCCGTGATCGACGGCCGGCTGCTGACCGGCGACAACGGATGCGGCGGCGACGTGTGGGTATTCCGCAACAAGCACCACACAGGGATGATCTGCGAGGAGAGCGTCAGCATCCGCGCCATCCGCCGCGTCTACGGCGAGATGACCGGCTCGGACGCCGCCTGTCTCACTCCCCGCGACATCTTCGACATCGCCGAAGGAACACGCACGGGAGACCGTGAAGCCGCCCGGGAGAGTTTCCGCCGCTTCGGAGAGGTGGCAGGAGACGTCATCTCGCAGGCCCTTACGATCATCGACGGCATCGTCGTGCTGGGCGGCGGCCTGACCGGAGCGGCCAAATACTTCATGCCCTCCCTGCTGGCGGAGATGCGCGGAGAGATCGGCACCTTCGCCGGCGACCGGTTCCCGCGGCTGCAGATGCAGACCTATGACCTCGACTCTCCGGAGGAGGCCGCGGAGTTCGTGCGCGAGAAGTCGGTGCCGGTGGCCGTTCCGCACTCCGAAGAGCGCGTCCGCTACCACCACATCCGGCAGACCCCCGTCATCCGCTCGAAACTCGGCGCCAGCCGGGCCATCGCACTGGGCGCCTACGCTTTCGCCATCGCGGAGCTCGACCGGAGGCAATAGCTCCGACACGCACGACAGAACCGACCCGAACAAACCGACCGAAGAACCATGAAAAAACTCCTGATCCTGCTCCTCGCATCGCTGGCGGGGAGCTCTGGGGTCGCAGCCGCCCCGCAACAGGACTCCGACCCGCAGGTCGAAAAGGTCCTCGTGATCTTCAAGACCCACCTCGACATCGGATTCACCGACCTCAGTTCGAAGGTCGAGCAGCGCTACATCGACCACTACATCCCCAAAGCCATCGAGGTGGCCCGCCGCCTGCGCGAAGAGGGAGGTGACGAACGCTATGTCTGGACGACCGGCGCCTGGCTCGTCGATGCCTATCTGCGGCAGGCAACGCCCGAGGCCGCAGCCGAACTCGAGGAGGCCATCCGCCACGGCGACATCGCGTGGAACGGCGTTCCCTACACGGTCGAGTCGGAATCGATGAACCGGGCCCTGTTCGAAGGGATCCTGCGGCTCTCGCAACGGCTCGACGCCCGGTTCGGGAAGCACACCTCGGCCGCCAAGATGACCGACGTCCCGGGCCATACGCGCAGCATCGTCCCGCTGTTGAGCGAAGCCGGAATCGGCTTCCTGCACGTCGGGACCAATCCGGCCGTGAGCGTGCCCGACGTGCCGCCCGTCTGCCGGTGGCGCGATCCGGCCACCGGTCGGGAGATCATCCTGATGTACCAGGGATCCTACGGCGACACGATGCTCCTGCCCGACGGCCGGACCGCCGTGTCGATCAACCTCACGGGAGACAACCACGGCCCGCACTCGATCGAGGAGGTGCACCGCATCTTCGCCTCGCTGCGCGAACGCTATCCCTCGGCCCGGATCGTCGCCGCCTCGCTCAACGACGTGGCCGCGGCTCTCGAGCCGATGCGCGCCGGCCTGCCGGTGGTCACCTCCGAGATCGGCGACACGTGGATCTACGGCTACGGCAGCGCCCCGCTGCGCATGGCCCGATTCCGCGAACTCGGCCGCCTCTACGACGGTTGGATCCGCCAGGGACGCCTGGCTCCCGACAGCGACGCGGCCATCGACTTCGCCGTACGGTTGGGCATGATCGCCGAGCACACATGGGGTGCCGACGTGAAGACCCACCTGCGCAACTGGGACAAATACGACTTCGACTCCTTCACGGCAGCACGCACGCAACCCGAATTCCGCTTTATGGAGGAGTCATGGCGCGAACTCGACGACAACATCGACCGGGCCGTGGAACTGCTGCCCGCCCCGCTTCGGGAAGAGGCCCGCGAAGCCCTGAAGCACATCGGCAAGGTGGACCGCCACCCCGTCACGGGCAACGACAGCGACCGGAAGCTGGACGCCGCAGGGCGCTACGCCTTCGAGACAAAGGGGGTGAAGTGCCTCCTGGGCGGAATCACCTATCAGAGTTTCTCGAACGACGACTACACCCGGTTCCAGGATGCCTACCTCACCAGTCACGTACAGTGGGCGATTGAGGACAACGGCAAGCCGGGGCTCGACCGGAGTCCGGCCCGCAGCGCCACGATCGAGGCCCGCGTGGCGAAAAGCTCGGTGGAGCGCAGCCGTGAGGGCCGCCGCATCCACACCGAAATGGCCTTCCCCGAAGACGCACGGATCGACCCGCGCGTGCTGCCCGAAGCAGTACGCTGCCAGTGGGAGATCGCACGCGACGGGCGCAGCGTCGCCTGGACGGTGGACCTCATCGGAAAACCCGCAAACCGGATGCCCGAGGCCTACTGGGTTTCGATCCGGCCCGAAGAGTTGCTTTCGGTAGTGGCCGAAAAGACGGGCGGACGCGTCGATCTGCTCGATGTCGTGCCGGGCGGCAACCGGCAGATGCACGGAATCGACCGCTACGTGGACCTCGTCACGCGCCGCGGCACGCTGCGCATCACCTCGCCCGACGCCCTGCTCGCGGTCGTGGGCGAATGCAACGCCCTGAACTATTCGACCCGACAGCCCGACCTGCGGCAAGGCGTACATTTCTGCCTCTACGACAACCTCTGGGGCACGAACTTCTCCATGTGGTGGGGCGGCGACATGCGCTATCGGTTCCGGGCGGAGTGGATCGAAGAGAAGGAATGTTCAGAGAAACCGTAAAAATTAGTGCAAAATAATTATCTTTGTACTGATTGAACCCAACTATTGACAGAAGATGAACACACAAATCGATTTTTCAAGCAAGACCCCCTATCATATCCAGGCGGAACACATCCTGCGCCAGATGATCAATACCGAAAAATACCGTTCGGGGGCCATCCTGCCCAACGAGGTGGAACTCGCCCAGGAACTCAAGATATCGCGCAACACCCTCAGACAGGCCATCAACCGGCTGGTAAACGAAGGGCTGCTGATCCGCAAGAAGGGCGTAGGCACCACGGTCAATACGCTGGGAAAGGCCAGCAGCAACGCCCGCAACTGGATGAGTTTCTCACAGGAGATGAAGGCGTTGGGCATCACGATCAAGAACTACGAACTGCACATATGCTGGGAACAAGCCGCCTCCGAAGTGGCCCGTTTCTTCCAGGTGACTCCCGACACGCGCATGTTGCGCATGTCGCGCGTGCGCGGCAGCGAGCAGGCTCCGATCGTCTATTTCTACTCCTACTTCAACCCCGCCATCGGGATGACCGGCGAGGAGGACTTCACCCAACCCCTCTACACGATGCTCGAGCAACGCTACGGCGTGATCGTCCACAAGTCGGTCGAGGAGGTGAGCGCCATGCTGGCCGACGAGGAGCTGGCAGCAAAGCTCGGCATCCGGGCCGGCGACCCGATCCTCAAACGCAAGCGCCTGGTGCTCGACGCCACGGGGTTCCCCGTCGAGTTCAACGTCGGCTACTACCGCGCCGACTCGTTCACCTACCGCATCGAGGCCGAAAAATAACCCGAACCAACCCAATGAATAACAACAATTACTCCACAGGCAAACTGCTGCCCGTCCTCTTCGGCTTTTTCGTGATGGGCTTCTGCGACGTGGTAGGCATCTCGACCAGCTACGTGCAGCAAGATTTCGCGCTTAACGAGACCCTCGCCGGATTCATCCCCTCGATGGTCTTCATCTGGTTCCTGCTGCTCTCGATCCCCGCAGCGCTGGTCATGAACCGCATCGGGCGCAAGAAGATGGTGCAGGCGAGCAACCTGATCACCATCGTCGGCATGCTCATTCCCTTCATCGACTACAACCTGGCCACCTGCATGGCGGCTTTCGCCCTGCTGGGCATCGGCAACACGCTGCTGCAGGTGTCGCTCAACCCGCTGCTGACGAATGTCGTGCGCCCCGAGACGCTGACCAGTTCGCTCACGGCCGGACAGGTTGTCAAGGCCGTGTCGTCGTTCTGCGGACCGTTCATCGCCGCCTTCGCCGCCGGAGAGCTGGGCAACTGGCAGTACCTCTTCCCGATCTACGCCGCCATCACGCTGCTCTCGGCCCTCTGGCTCCTCTGCACCCCGATTCAGGAGTCGCACGAGGTACAGACAGCCTCGTCGGTCGGCGCTGCCTTCTCGCTGCTCAAGGACCGCACGGTGCTGATCCTCTTCCTGGGCATCGTCTTTGTCGTTGGCGTCGATGTGGGCATGAACACGGTCGCCCCGAAGCTGCTTATCGAGCGCAGCGGATACGCCGTCGAGCAGGCCGGGATCGGTTCGAGCGTCTACTTCGTCTGCCGTACGGTCGGCGCACTGATCGGCTCGCTCCTGCTCGTGCGCATGAGCGATGTCGGCTACTTCCGAATCCACATCTTCGCAGCCATCGCCGCCATGATCGTCCTCTGGTTCACCCATGCGACGGTCGGCATGCTGGTGCTGGTCGGTCTGATCGGCTTCGCCTGCTCGAGCATCTTCTCGGTGATCTACTCGGCGGCACTCAAGAGCCACCCGGACAAGGCCAACGAGATCTCGGGACTGATGATCACGGGAGTCTGCGGCGGCGCGGTCATCCCGCCGCTGATGGGTGCCTCGGCCGATTTTGCCGGCAGCCAGATCGGCTCGCTCGTCGTCATCACCTGCTGCATGGCCTATCTGGCCGTCTGCGCGCTCCTGCTGCGCCGCTTCGAGACGAAGAAGTAGACAGCCGCGCCTTCGCGCCCCAACGGAAAAGAGCGGCGGCGAACCTTTCAGGGTTCGCCGCCGCTCTTTCGCATCCGGACCGGGACGGGATCACTCCACGCCCCAGGCCCGGTTGGGTTCGGGTCCCATCTCCAGTTCCAGCACCCCGCCGTCGAGCAGCGCCGAAGCCGGGAAGCGGAAACTTCGAAGCGGTTTGCCGTCGAGCGTCGCACGCTGCACGTAGATGTTGCGGCGCGAAGCGTTCTTCGCCCGGATGGTGAAGGTCTCGCCGCGGCCGTAGCGTCCGCCGAGGTCGATCGTCACCTGCTCGAAAATCGGGCTGGCGATCTCGAATACCGGATCGACACGGCAGCCGCCGTCGGTCTGGAACAAACCGAGCGAGGCCAGAACGGCCCAGGCGCTCATCTGCCCCTGGTCTTCGTCGCCGAGGTAGGCATTGGCAATGCCGCAGCCGTAATAACGGTCCAGGATCGAGCGGCTCCAGCGCTGCGTCAGCCACGGAGCCCCCGCGTAGTTGAACAGGAAGGCGAAGTGCATCGACTGCTGGTTGCCCTGCACGACGGGATGGTCCCAGTACTGGTCGTTGGGGGCGTTGTAGCGCCACGCCTCGTCCTGCGCAAATCCCCACTCGAGACGCTCGAGGAAGCGTTCGCGCCCGATCTGCCGCACCAGGGCCGGAACATCCTGCGGCACGAAGAAGGTAAGCTGCCAGGCGTTGCCCTCTACATAGTGGTGGTTGGCCCCGCTGCGGAAGGGATCGAAGGGATCGGCCCAGCGGCCCTCGCTGTCGCGCAGGTGGCAGTAGCCGGCATCGCTGATGACATTCCGCCACCAGTAGCCGCGGTCGTTGAAGGTACGCCACGTCGCGTCGTCACCGAGGGCAAGAGCCAGCTGGCCGACCGTCCAGTCGTCGTAGGAGTACTCCATCGTATTCGAGAAACGGCCTTTATCGCTCGGCACATAGTGGTACTGCATGTAGGCCTCCAGATCACGGTTGCCGGCAAAGCCCTTGAAGACCTTGCGGGCGGGCGTCGTCTGCATCTTCACGGCCGCCTCGAGGGCCTTGCGCCCGTCGAAGTCGCGGATACCCATCTGCCAGGCCGAGACGATCTGCGGGATCTCGTGCTCGGCGACCATAACCGGAATGTAGTTCAGCCCCGCAGGACCTTTGGCAAGCCAGCCGTTGGCATCGTACATCGCCAGCTGCGAACGCACCCAGCGACCCGACCACTCGGGCGTCACGAGGTTCCAGAAGGGATTGAGGTTCCAAAAGGTATTCCAGAAGGCGTCGCAGCCGAGCATCACGTCGTTCGCAGGATCGGCCACACGGCGCACCCGGCCGTCGGTCGAGACCCACTCGCCATTGACGTCGCTCCACGTATTGCGGCTGCAGAGCGCACGGTACATGTTGTTGTAGAAGCGCTGCTTCTCCAGGTAGTCGTCCGAACGGACCTGAACGCGGGAGAAGAGGTCGTTCCACGTTGCCCGCTGGTTGGCGCATACGGCCTCGAAGTCCCAGCCGAAGGGGGTCGTCAGCTCCGTGGAGAGGTTCTCGGCGGCATTCTCGACGCTTACGAGCGAAATGCCCGTACGGACCTGAACAACCGGATTCTCCGCCGGGTCGAATACGGCAAAGAGTCCCGCCTCGCGGCACGGCCCGCACGACAGGCCGTCGGCCTGCTGCCGGAGGTCGTCGTCGCACCAGCTGCCCAGCCGCTTGATCGGCCGGTCGAACTCGATGACGAAATGCAGCGTATAGTCCTGGTCGGCGTCGTTGCTCCAGACACCCGGCGAGTACTGGTGGCACGCACCCTCGATCCGCCGGTCGCCCACCTGCCGGACCGAGACATCGCGCAGCTCGAAGTCATACTCGGCCTGCGGATGCAACTCGATGAGGACCCGCCCCTCGCCCCGGTCCGTCGGGAAGGTGAAGCGGCCGAAGCCGCAGCGCGTCGTGGCGGTCACCTCGGCATGGATCCCGTAATCGGTCAGGTCGGCCGCATAGCAGCCGATTCCGGCCTGCTCGGTCCGCTTGTCGATGCGCGAACGATAGCCCTCATCGGGGTTGCGCTCGTCGCCGACACGGACCTTCAGGTCGCCGTTTGTCGCCATGAGACCCAGACCGCCGAGTGTCCACTCGTGGATGTGGCTGAAGCAGCCGATCGTCTCGAACGAAGGCTGATAACCGGCCTGCCAGCCGGCATTCTGGTTGTCGGGCGAGAGCTTGACCATACCGAAGGGCATCCACGGTCCGGGAGCGATCATCCACCGCGAATGGGCCGTGCCGATGCGCGTATCGACATAGTCGGCCAGGGTCTGCACGGGCTGAGGGGCCCGTTCGATGCGTCCGGAGGCCACCTCGCGACCGTCGCACAGCACCCGGTAACGACTCGTCCGGTCGCGTCGCACGGCCGGCATCGGCACCTCGAAGCGCGAGCGGCCCGCCTCGACGCGCCGGCTGAAAAGTTCGCGGCCGTCCACCTCGACACTCAGCATCGGCGCTGCATCGAGCCACTCGACATCGACCAGCAGCGGCTGCACACGCTTGCCGTCGCGGTCCAGTTCGTACGGAGCCGCCGCCACGTCACGCACATACAACCCTTCGGGCTGCGTCGGATGCACGGACGAGGGTCCCTCGAGTGCCACACGGTCGAAAAGGATCCACGACCCCTCGAGAACCGTTACGCGCACCGTATTGCCGCCCTCGCGCAGCGTGCCGCGACGCAGCGGCATCTCGAGCCGACGGGGCGTCGCACGCTCGAAGCGTCCGGTCAGCGAAAGCGTATCGACGGTCGGCTCCTGCTGGCCGTAACGGCGGCCGGCAGCAGCCGGATCATCGGGATCATTGAGCCGGAACCAGGCATCCTGTCCGTTTACGCTCACCTTGACCAGCGGCGGGAAGCGCTTGGCATAGTCGGCCAGATCGACCGCCAGCAGGCAGTCGCCTTCGGGCTGTCCGTCGAGGCCGAAGAGGATATTGACCTCATGGGTGCGCCATCCCGACGTAGGCCAGGTCCCGCCCCACGTATCGGCCGGTCCGGGCAGCACATAGGGGAAATCGGCCGCAGGGTCGGAGTGACCGACCAGATAGAATTTGTCTTCGTAGCCGAAATCCCGGGCCAGGAAGTCCCGGAATCCGTCGGGCGCAAGGGCGAACCCGGCAGGACGGCCATCCGGCTCGCCCACCGCCCAGATCGTCGCATCGGACGCCGCAGCAGTCCGCACGGCCAGGGCGCAGCTCAAGGCGAGCGCCGACCGCATAAGGCTTTTCATCTTCATCGCATTGCAGTTTTCGATTCGTAAGGGGATATAAAATGTGTGAACATTTATTTTTAGTCAGGACAAATATAGTCAATACCCTCGAAATATCAAAATGCACGGTGCGGATTCACCTCCGGGAAACAAAAAACCCACAAGCTGACATGCCTGCGGGTTTCCGCCGCCCGAAGACGGCAACATGCGGAAGGAGAGGGATTCGAACCCCCGGAGCCTTGCAGCTCAACGGTTTTCAAGACCGCCGCGATCGACCACTCCGCCATCCTTCCGGTGAGGCAAAAGTAGCACGGATTTTCCATTCCGCCAAATCTTCACCTTTTTTTTACTCGCTCCGACATCGAAGAGCGGAATTTAGCCCTGAAATTTCCGACTTCCACAAATTTTACGTACCTTTGTTTCTACCCGTTAGGTTAGCGGAACATTTCTCTCGATACGTTATAATAATATGAACAAGACGCAGTTGGTCGAAGCGATCGCTCTCGACGCAAACATCACGAAAGTCGATGCCCGCAAGGCCGTCGATGCGCTGATCCGGGTGACCGCACAGGCTCTCCGCGAGGGGGAACGCGTCACACTCACCGGACTGGGGACCCTCTCCGTACAACACAAGGCCGCACGCATGGGCCGCAATCCCCGCACGGGTGCGGCCGTGAAAATCCCGCCCCGCAACACGGTGAAGTTCCGTCCTTCGATCGAACTCGAATAAACACCCACCCCATGCCAGCCATCTCACAACGGGCCGAACTGATGCCGGCCTCGCCGATACGCAAACTCGTGCCGCTGGCCGAAGCCGCACGGGCCCGCGGCACGAAGATATACCATCTGAACATCGGGCAACCCGACCTGCCGACCCCGCAGGTGGGGCTCGACGCGCTGAAACACATCGACCGCACGGTACTCGAATACAGCCCCAGCGACGGATACCGCTCGCTGCGCGAGAAGCTCGTCACCTACTACGAACAATACCAGATCAAGCTCTCGCCCGACGACATCATCGTCACCACGGGAGGTTCGGAGGCTGTTCTGTTTGCCTTCATGTCGTGCCTCAACCCCGGTGACGAGATCATCGTGCCCGAACCGGCATACGCCAACTACATGGCCTTCGCCATCTCGGCCGGAGCCGTCATCCGCCCGGTGGTCTCCTCCATAGAGCAAGGGTTCGCACTGCCCGACGTGGCCCGATTCGAGGAGCTCATCAACGAACGCACGCGCGGCATTCTGATCTGCAACCCCAACAACCCCACGGGATACCTCTACACACGCCGGGAGATGGACCGCATCCGCGACCTGGTGCGCAAGTACGATCTCTTCCTCTTCTCGGACGAGGTCTACCGCGAATTCATCTATACGGGCTCGCCCTACATATCGGCCTGCCACCTCGAGGGGATCGAGCAGAACGTCGTGCTGATCGACTCCGTGTCGAAACGCTACTCCGAGTGCGGCATCCGCATCGGGGCGCTCATCACCAAGAACCGCGAACTGCGCAACGCCGTGATGAAGTTCTGCCAGGCCCGCCTCTCCCCGCCGCTCATCGGGCAGATCGTCGCCGAAGCCTCGATCGACGCACCGCGATCGTACAGCATGGAGGTTTACGAGGAGTACATCGAACGGCGCAAATGCCTCATCGACGGACTGAACCGCATACCGGGCGTCTACTCTCCCATCCCGATGGGCGCCTTCTACACGGTGGCCCGTCTGCCGGTGGACGACAGCGACGCCTTCTGCGCCTGGTGTCTCTCGGATTTCGAGTACGAAGGCGAGACGGTGATGATGGCCCCCGCCTCGGGATTCTACTCCGACCCGACGCGCGGCCGCAACGAGGTGCGCATCGCCTACGTCCTGCGCAAGGAGGAGCTCGAGCGGGCGCTCGTCGTCCTGGCCAAGGCACTGAAGGCCTACAACAACCGCCCGAAACGCTGATCCTGCGGCAGGACACAGCGTCCAAAGCTATGCCATTTATTCCAATTTAAGAGACTTTCCGACCAAAAAGTTTGGCCTTCGGGGATAGTTTTTATACTTTTGCCCCCGATTTTGTGTGCCCCGAAGGGGGCGACCCATTAACCAAACCAACGAAGTCATGAAAAAAATCTTCCTCCTCATCGCCTGCATCGCCGCCGTATCGGGCGCACGCGCCGAAGGCTATCAGGTGAACAACTTCTCCGCACGCCAGGCCGGTATGGCCAACGTCGGCACGGCGATGAAACTCGGTTCGGAATCGATCTACTTCAACCCGGCAGCCGCCGTCTTCCAGGATTCGAAGTTCGACATCTCGGTCGGCGCAACGGGCATCCTCTCGTCGGTATGGGCCTCGGAACTTCCCTCGCTGGAGAACGGATACCGGAGCTCGCTCACCGAGAAGTCGGACAACAAGATGTCCACCCCGCTGCACATGTACATCAACTACAAGCCGTCGGAGCGCTGGGCCGTGGGCCTGGGCTTCTACACACCCAACGGCTCGTCGATGAACTGGGGCGACAACTGGTCGGGGGCACACCTCATCCAGGAGATCAACCTCGCGGCCTACACCTTCCAGCCCACCGTCTCGTTCAAGATCTGCGACCGCCTCTCGATCGGTGCCGGACTGATGATCACGTGGGGCAACTTCGATCTCGCGCGCGCCATGCTGCCCGTCGGCGGCAACCAGACCCTCGTCACGGGATTCAACACGGTGAACCAGCTGCTTCCGGTCCTCGGTCCTTCGGCCGGGCTGACTGCAGAACAGATAGCCGCCGGCCAGGCCACGGCACAGCAGGGAGCCGCCTATTTCGAAAACAACCTCCAGAACAAGGCCATCGTTTCGGCCAAACTGCAGGGCAACGCCAACGTGGCCATCGGCGTGAACGCCGGCATTCTCTGGGACATCACCGACCAGTGGTCCGTGGCCATGAGCTACCGCTCGCGCCTCAACATGAAGGTGGACCGGGGCACGGCCCGGCTCAACTACGCCTCGGCCGAGGCGCAGCAGCTGCTCTCGTTCCTCAATTCGATCCTCACCATGGCCGGGCAGTCGCCGGCCATCCCCGCGCTTGACCAGGGGACCTTCCACACGCAGCTGCCCCTGCCGACGACCGTGACGTGGGGCGTATCCTACCGGCCGAATGCGAAGTGGCAGATGGGCGTCGATCTGCAGTGGATCGGCTGGTCGGCCTACAAGGACCTCAATGTGGCATTCAACGAGCAGGAGCTCGGCATCGACGACATCTACTCGGTGAAGAACTACTCGAACACCCTCTCGGCCCGCTTCGGTGCCGAGTATGCGGCACTCGACTGGCTGCAGGCACGCGCCGGCATCTACTTCGACGAGAGCCCCGTAGACAGCAACTACCTCAATCCCGAGACCCCCTCGATGACCAAGATCAGCTACTCGGCCGGCCTCTCGTTTCGCCTGGCCCGCTGCGCGGCGCTCGACGTAGCCTACTGCTACGTCTCGTCGGCCGACCCCGAGCGTACGGGTTCCTACCCGCTCTATGACTATACGTCGGGAGAACTCTCGTCCGTCTTCACGCGCAACTACCGGCTCCACGCCCACGTTGTCTCGTTCGGTATGCGGTTCAACTTCTGAAAATTCGCGAAAAAGTATTATCTTTGCGGAGTGCTTCCCACAAAAGAGGCACTCCGCAAATGCTTCGGCCCTATAGTTCAAGGGATAGAACGAGGGTTTCCTAAACCGTGGGCCGGAACGAGATACAACATTTTCACGGGATTATATACAACTTTCCCGTAAGATTATATAAAACAGGTGTAAGCCCTTGTAGTTCAACGGATAGAACGGCGGTTTCCTAAACCGCAAATCCGGGTTCGATTCCCGGCGAGGGTACAAGAAGCGACGGAAAATTCCGTCGCTTCGTTCATTTTTGCACGCTTCGTTTGTATATTTGCTCGCAAATGTTGTCATATAGTTGTCAAAAACCTGCACCATGCCGACCACATTCAAACCTGTTGTCTACGCCGACAATAAACGGCAGGACGGAACCTACAACGTAAAGATACGAGTTACCCATCGACGGCAGACATTGAAGCTGTCGACGAATATGTACGTCGCAGCGCATCAAATGACGCGCGCGCTTAAACTCAAAGACCAAAGTATAATCGACGAGGCGAAACGAATCATCGACAACTGGCGCGCCATCGTCGGACGGCTCGGAGCTGCGGCCGACGTTATGACCGTCCTGCAGGTAGTCGACTACATCAAGCAGACGGAGCAGAACAACATGGCTTTCGAACTCGATTTTATCGCCTACGGACGCAAAAAGGCCGAAACGATGCGCCCCGGAACGGGCATCGGGTATCAGATCGCCTTAAATGCGTTGGTGCGATATATCGGCACGGAAACACTTGACATTAGCCGGATAAATGCCCGATTCCTTACGGGCTTCGAACAGTTCATCGAGGCCGAACCCGTTCTGACGCACAGCAGAAAGGGCGCAATCCGCCAACTACGCAAGACCAAGAAAGGCGGCCGCGCCATATCATCCTATCTTGCCTGTGTCCGCCACATCCATAATCTCGCAAAACAAGAGTTTAACGACGAAGAATTGGGCGTCATCCGCATACCGCAATCACCGTTCAAAACCTACAAGGTCAAGCAACCGCCAAAGGTCAAAAAACGAGCCGTCAGCCCCGATATACTCCAACAAATAATCAACCTCGGCGATGAACCACGCCGCGCTGGGTCGATCTCTGATTTCACGCGCCGCGATCTTGCCCGTGATTGTTTCCTCCTATCGTTCGGCCTTGCAGGCATGAACGCAGCCGACCTGCTGTCGTGTCCGGCGCAGCCGCTCGACGGCGACGTTATTATCTACAATCGGCAGAAGACCGCGAGCCGCCGCGAGGACGAGGCCGAAATGCACATCCGCATCGAACCGCAGATCGCGCCACTCGTCGAGAAATACAAAGACCCTATGGGAAAGCGGTTGTTCCGGTTCCATTTGCATTACAGCACGGGAAACACGTTCAACTGCGCGCTGAATCAAGGTTTGAAGCGAATAGACGCGGCCCTGCGGGCGATCCGCGACGCCGACCAACGTCAGAACGACGCCACAGGCGAAGATCGCCCCCTGCCGGAACATATCACATTCTATGCCGCCCGGCACAGCTGGGCAACGATAGCCCGTTCGGCCGCGCTCAAAATCGACAAATACACCGTACACGAGGCGCTGAACCACGTCGACGCAGATATGAAAATAACCGACCGATATATCGACCGCGATTGGTCGGTCATTTGGCAGGCAAATGCAAAAGTACTTGGCCTGCTCGATTGGTCGGAACTCAAAAAAAGAGAAGAAAATCGGAAATAATCGGCGGGAATTTTGCATAATAAACAAATGTTTATTATATTTGCATTGTCAATAAAGCCAAAAGGATATGAAAAAACCAAGCAAGGAACAAAAGGAGTTCGAAGCAGAGCTAATTTACTATTTAAGGCTTTACAGCGAACTAAAAGGAAGAGAGGGAGCCGCAAAAATCCTCGCTTCCATTGAGGAGGAAATCAACAAGCTGGTCGAAATCCTCAAAGAATTGTAAAACACAGCTCCCCGCCTTGCGGGGCGGGGAGCATAAACAAAATAGACTATGGCAACCAAGAAAGAAATGGACGATTTGAAACGTCGTTTTATAAGCGCAGAAACGGAAGAAGAACGTAACGAAATCGGCAAAGAGATTTCCGCAGCAATCGAACAAAACGCCGAGGAGGTCGCCGCGATCACCCTTTCGCAGATCAAGGAAACGAACGAGCGCGCACAGGACGAATTAGTGCGCAATCGCCTTAAATCTGTGCTTCCGGCAATTTCGTTGTCCTACATTGCCAAGACTTATTTCAATAAAAGCCGCAGTTGGCTGAATCAGCGAATTAACGGCAATACGGTTAACGGAATGCAGGCCAAATTCTCGCAGGAGGAACTACGCACGCTCGATTATGCGTTGAAAGACCTTTCGGCAAAACTTGCAGAGATTCGCGTTTCATAGCCTTTGCTTTATTGACAATCTTGCAGAAGCGAAACGCGACGCCCCGGCCAAACGGTCGGGGCGTTTTCTATACATATTTTCACGGGGAAAATTAACCCTTGCGAACATAATTTCTTACATATTTTCGGGCTATTTTGTAAACATCTGCCCGCGACCTATCAACAGCCAGCGAGGCGAAACTCCGTAATGCTCGACGATAAACGTCAGCCACGCCGTCGGAATCTCCCGGCGGCTATCCGTGTTGTCGCGCTTTTTATAAAAATTGCGCTTGTCGATGCCACCCTCGCGGCAAAACGTCTGTATCTTCGTTTCGCCCATCGCAAGCAAGGCATCGAACGCCTCGAAAAATCTGTCCGCAACAGTTTGCATAGATCAATACATTTTGCAAGCAGCTATGATTTCATCCTTATACTTGTAAATATCGTCCAATGATTCAAGCAGGTGTTTCTGTCCCCATTTCTCCACGTTGCAAGTTTCGAGATACTTATTTGAACTATTGAAATACAGGCGACAGATCGGTTTTCGGTTATTGTCGTCAAGCAGGATTCCGAAATACGACATCGTATCACGGTACTGCACGCGATTAATATCGTCGACCTCCGGGTAAAGAATTGACCGAACGATATAAAATCCCTGCAATTCCTCTTCCGTAGTTACGATTCGGTTATCCTCTATTTTTTCTGCCTCATCCGAAGTTGCGGCCACATCCGCCCCCTGTTCGGTCTTATCGACCTTGTTTTCTACTACCGTATCGGCAGAGATCGCCGATTTAAGGCGTTCATTTATGTAATCGTTGGTGTATTGTACAAATGCCTGTTTCACAATCGCGCGGAATTGCCCCATTACAACGTCGTTGAAACGGCCGGGATAAATCGGCCGGGCAAAGTATTTGACGAACTCGTCGCTGGGATTGTTGATTTCCCGGTCAATGGCATTTCGAATTTCATTTGTAAACTTCAATTCACTGGCGGTGTTGAGAATCGTGTCTACATCGAAATAACTCTTGTGGAACTCACGCAATTTATCGACCTGCGATTCCCGGTATTTCTCCATATTGAATTCGAAGAACGGTTTTTCATCCATCTTGTTTTTCTCTACCAAGTCGGTATAAAAACGATAGATAATGCCGTTGGTCAGAATACCGAAGCGGGCGTTGGATACATGGAAATAACGAAACAGTTGCCCGTTATGCGATGTAAGGTCTTCTTTCCAATGTTTGCACTCAATCAGAATAATCGGCTGGCCGTCTTTATGAATGGCATAGTCGATCTTTTCCCCTTTTTTAATCCCTAAATCGCAAGTGTATTCGGGGACAACTTCCGTCGGGTCAAATACATCGTATCCGAGGGTTTGAAGAAACGGCATAATGAACGCCGTTTTGGTCGCCTCTTCGGTTTGGGTATTCTCTTTAAGTTTGATAACCCGTTCACTCAACAGCTTGATTTGATCTTTGAAATCCATTTTGATATGTTTTTACTGGTTATTGGCAGATTGGAAACCCGATTCGAGGGGTACATCTTCAAACTTAACGGCAACCCCGGACGCTTGCCACACAGGGCGTTTGTTTGCATCCAATTCCCGGTAGATTCTTACACCGATCAAGCCGTTCGCCCCTCGCGTTTTAGCTCTTTCGACAAGCATATCAAGTATTTTATTAGGGGTTATATCATCCGCTGCGCCGGGGCCGAACTCCTCTCCGTACTCCATCGCAATCGAGGCAATAGGGAGGTATTTATATGTAGTTTGAGCCTCTGACGGAAAAATCCAAAAACCGCTGTTGATATAATCTGCATAGTCAACAGAATACCTTACCGTATAGGCTTGGTATGTGCAACACGTCAAACACAAAACGGCGCAAAGTGCGACAATTCTACCAATCCCAAGACGGAGTATCGGCCCTTTCAGAATCTTCGAGGGGGGGGGGAATTTTATAATCCCTACGCGTCGTAAAACGCAAGCCCCGACAGAGGCGAAGCCCGAAGCAAGTTTTTTCATAAATTCAAGGGTTAAAGTGTTTATATTAACTATTTTAAGGACATGCACATCAATACGCGATACATTCCGTAAATATCGGCGAATCGCACGGCAAAAGGCTGATATTTCGGGTCGGGATTCAAAGAATAGCACTGTACGGAATCGTCATCGTCCCCCTTCCGCACCTCCTTTATAACACTACCGTTACAAGTATCGAGGACATAAACCCGCCCCCATTCGATGAACGCCGTTTCGTCGACCTTTTTAATAAGAACCTGCGCCCCGTTCGGATAGTCCGGGGCCATGCTGTCACCCGTTACCGTCATAACAAAATCAACGTCACGAATCGGCGTGACAACGCGCTCACACTCGGCAATCTTAATTGACACAACAAAGTCGTTAAGTGTCCCGCCTTGCGCCGCAAGAGGCAGCAGCGGAGCAGTAAATACATTCGGCGTTTCGGCTTTGTTTGTCGCCGTCGAGGTCTTCACAGAGCCGCCGCGGGTCATAGGCCCAACGCCCGTCATCAACCATTCTGTATTAAGGTCAGGATAACGTGATGCAATGCGTTGTAGTTTATCCGGCTGAACAGATACGCGGATTGTGTTCACATAACCAATCGTCAGCCCTGCTTCGCGCTCAAAAGCACGCACAGAACGCTCTTTCGATTTAGCGAACTTGACAAGTCTTTCTTTTATAGTCATATATAAAAAAATTTCACAAAACTTTCACAAAATGCTTTATAAAGTTTGCATAATATGATGCTTTGCTTTATATTTGCATCATAATTCACAGGGATTACGCATGAATTACGCACAAATATAACAAAAATTGTTTAATGCAATACATTATTATCACATAAAGCACAACGCACGATGAACACAACGAGCCTTAACAGCGCGACGGGCAGCGTGCTCGGACTTGCCGAACTTATCGGAATAAGCCACGGTAAAATGCGCACTCTTATCGGCCACCTATGCGCCGCAGGACTGATAACGAGTGAATCATCGAACAAAGGAACGGCATTTCGACTTACTGACCGCGGCGAACAGGTATTGAATTTCACATCGGCTGACGTCGACGATTTTTCGACCATTCTGTCGGTTATCCAACGGCCTTTCGGCATAGCTATTTTACATATTATTAAACAACTAACGCACAACGCACTATGAAAAACAACATCGAAAATGGAATTTACATTCCCGACGAACATCGCAACCTTATCCCCGTCGACGAATGGGTGAAGCGCGAAGACCCGACCGCAGCACAGGCCGTCGTACTGGTAACCGATTTCGGAATGCTCGAAATCGCCAAAGGAGACCTACCGGGCGGATTCAATTTCGAGGGCGCACAGAAAGCTGCCGCCGAATACCGCAAGGGCTTCCGCTGCCCGACCCGGCATGAAGCAATCGAAATGTACGACGCCCGGTTCCGTGGCCTCGACGAAGCCCTCAAGAAGATCGGCGGCAAACCTATAACGACTATCGGCTGGACGAGCGAAGCCGACCCCGACCCGGAGTACAATTCCAACAACGCGTTCATCTACGGCGGCGTCACGGGCAGCGTGAGCAACAACTACAAGTATAACACGTACGCCGTGCGTCCGGTTTCCGCTTTCAAGGAATAGTTTCACAGTTCAATCATTCCCGCGCCCTTTACGGGGGCGCGGGTTTAATCCCCAAAAACCAAACAGAAATGAAAAAAGGCACAATCATCAAACGCACCGACTACGTGGCGACGATGCTCGCTATTCCCGTCGGAGAAGAACACGAATTCACGCTGACGGGGCGCGACTACGCATCGTATATGAACGCCGTCAGCCGTTTCAACAAGAACGGCAAGGCGAAATTCGAAGCCCGCACCGCTTCCGCATCCACCATCGTAATTAAACGCCTTTCGTAATATGTCGCTCCCCGAATTATACGAATTACAGCATTGCCTCGTCCACGTCGCCGATGTCGTTGCTTGCGCAATCATCAAGCGCCAACAGCCAGCCGCCGACCTCGTAACGAAACGCGCGCTGTATCGGGAATTCGGTCGGGGCTGGGTCGATAAGCATATCGCCCCGAATGGGAAGATCGAGGGCAAGCGATTCGGAACGGCCCCGAATTCACCGATCAAATACAGCCGCACGGAATTCGTCGCCCTGCTCGAAGCCGAACGTTTGCAACGCGCAGAAATCATTGGCAAATACGGACAACAAGAATAGGCGAAAATAAGCCGTTTCGCGGCCTTTCCCGCACCGGACGACCGAACGCACGACAACAACACGAAAGTCGAAAAAAAACAGCAAATTCGATAAAAATAACATGCAAGCACTCAAATACACATCAAGGGAGGTAAACCGGAATTTTCGCATCAAAGTTTCGGGCCTCGGTATCCACGAACTCAAAGGCTTCGCGGGATTCGTCGGGTTGGTGGGGAGTGAACTCGCAAACAATCTACTCGACCGGGCATTTCGAAGCAAGGCGGACAAGGTAGAATGCAGACTGCGGCGGGGTATAAAAATAACCTTTTACTACAAATAGACATGAAGACCAAAATTTTAGCTATCCCGTGGTGGCTGTCGCTGGTCGCGCTCGGCGGAGCAATGGATGCAGACCCGATTTCATGGGTCGCCGTCGCCGTAACATTCGCCGCGTTCGTAACACTTTCCGCAGCCATAATCAGAGAACAAAGAAAAACCGCATAATAACCAATCATCACAAAACGCACGATGCTATGAACATCAAGATCAAATCAATTACCCTGCGCAATTTCAAAGGACTGCGCGACGTATCGTTCGATTTCGACGGCCGTAACGCCACGATCATAGGCGACAACGGTACGGGAAAGACAACCATTTTCGACGCCCTGACATGGGTATTGTTCGGCAAGGATTCGCACAACAGTACCGACATCGACATCAAGACAATAGACGCCACGGGCGAACCGATGCACCGCGCCGAGCATTTCGTCGAGGTGGCATTGGACGTGGACGGCTCCGCACAGACGCTGCGCCGCACGTACCGCGAGATTTGGAGCAAGCCGCGCGGGTCGTCCGATCTGCGTTTCGTCGGACACGAAAGCGCATTTGCCGTCAATGGCGTGGAGGTCGGAACCAAAACGGCATACGACAAAATCATTTCGGAATGGATAAACGACGACGTATTCCGAATGCTGACCGACCCTATGTATTTCAATACTCGCGTCGACTGGAAAGGCCGCCGCGCCGCACTTTTAGCCCTCGTCGGGGATAACATCGACCGCACGGCGATACAGGCACAATTTGCCGACCTGCTCGCGGAAATGAACGGCGAACCCCTCGCGGATTTCAAAGCACGGCTGGCGGCCGAAAAGCGCAAGAACAAAAAGGAACTCGACACGTTCGCCCCGAAGATCGAAGCATATCAAAACACGATGCCGCCGACGGAAGACTACACAGCGCTGGAACAGGAAATCGTGCAACGCGAATCTGTGGCCGCAAACGAGATCGTTGCCTACCAACGGCAAATCGACGCACTCGACGCGCAGATCGCCGACGCATCGAAAATAGACGAGGAAACGCAGGCCGCCCACGACCGAAGACTGAAAAAGGTGCTCGACATCAAAAAGTCGTTGTCCGATCATATCGACGCTCGACTGACCGCGGCCCGTCGGTATAACTCCGACCGCGACGCGGCCATCATGGACGCACAGGCGAAAGCGGATTCAATTCTGCGCGAAATCGAGAAAACCGAAACGACGGCAAACTCGAAACGGGACACCCTCGAAGCCTGCGTAAAGAAGCAGGCGAATATCAAATCGGCACTCGATAGCATGCGTGCGAAATACGAGGCCGAGAAAAAGGCGGCATTTGAATATGTCGACACGACCACCTGCTACGCCTGCGGCCAGCCGTTACCCACCGAAACCATCGAAGAGGCCCGCCGCGCGGCCCGCGAGAGCTTCGAAAAGCACCAGCGCGAAATACTCGACAAGTTGATCGCCGACGCCAATCTCGAAAAGGACACTTACAGCAAGTTAACAAAGCTGGTTTCGACCACCGAACAGGAAATCGCAATGCTCGATCAACGCCTATCGCAACTGCGCGCGGAACATCACGCTGCGACGCTGGCTATCACAACCGCGAAAGACGTTCCCGCAATCGACCTCGAAACGGAGGAAGAACAGGCGAAATTATCCCCCGCCTACCGGAAACTCACCGAGGAACTGACCCGCGCGCAAGCCGCCCTCGAAACCTCGGCAACCACGAAAATCACGGCCGCTACGCTCACGGCACGCCGCCGGGATATATCCGCACAGATCGACACGGTGCGTCAGAACCTCGCAACCGCAACCGCCGACCTACGCCGTCGCCTTGCCAACAAGGAGCGCACAACGGAAATTCAGCGATTGATAGACGAAACCAAAGCTACCGAAAAGAAGATCGCCGAACGTATAGCCGAACTCGAACGCCTCGAATTTGCGGCGGCGGCCTACACGAAAGCAGACATCGAAGCCGTCGAAGCGGCGATAAATTCGCGGTTCGACCTCGTGCGCTGGCGAATGTACGAACAGACCATCGAGGGCGCGGACGTCGAAACATGCGTCGCCACCATCGACGGCGTGCCGTTCAACTCGTTGAACAGCGCCGGGCAGGTACTCGCCGGGCTTGACATCATCCGTACGTTCTGCCGCTACTACGGCGCAACCGCGCCCGTCTTCATCGACAATGCCGAAAGCATATCGCAGACCGATTTTGCGCTTGATTCGCAGGTCATTCGCCTGCAAGTGGTCGAGGGTGCTGCGCTCGAACTTAAAACAGCGTAACGACATGGCGCAGATCGTCAGCAACGAAAAAGGATTCAAGGTTATCCACGTCGAAACGCTCGACATGTGGGCCATCGGAAGCCCCGCGAAATGCGACTACTGCACGGCGGATATGGCGACCCCCGACGGTGGCTATTACATCGCCGTACTGAATAAGATATACTGCCCGCAATGCTATAAACGCTGGCTTTCCGAGGCGTGCCGCCACCCGCAGGACGCCCCTATCGAAGACCGCAACTACAACACGTATCGTCAAATCTTTTATTTCAAATAACTATGGCACAGAATAACAATCAGAACGGAGCGCAGACCGCCCCAACGACGCAATCGAAAGCGATTGCCGCAATGAAAGATGAACTTGCGAACAGCGTCCTGCGACGCATCGAGGAGCTGCAAGCAAACGGCGGACTGGTCGTCCCGAAAGACTACGCCGTAACTAACCAAATGAACCTTGCATGGCTTCGTATCTCCGAAATGCTTTGGGAGGATTCCAACAAAGTACAACACCCGGTTTTGGAGGTCGTAACCAAAGCGTCGGTGGCAAATTCGCTGCTCGACATGGTGCTGCAAGGCATGGATATTCAGAAGAAGCAAGGGTATTTTATCCCGATCAAAAACAAGGCGTCGGGGCAGCTCGAACTGACGTTCTGGCGGTCGTATTTCGGCGATGAGAAACTGGCCCGCGCACAAGGCATGAAGAAAGTCCGTTCGGTCGTCGTCTACGAGGGTGACGAATTCGAATACATGTATACGGAGGACGGCGAAATCAAGATAACGAAACACGTTCCGAGCCTGTCGAGAATCGACAAAGACAAGATCGTCGCCGCCTACGCCGTAACGACTATGGCCGACGGCTCGCACTCGACGACGATCAAGACGATGACCGAAATCCGGCAGGCGTGGATGCAAGGCGCGACGCGGGGCAACTCGCCTGCGCACCGAAATTTCACCAGCGAAATGGCCGGGCGAACAGTCGAGCGTTCCGCCATGAAGCACATCATCAACTCGTCGTCTGACGCATGGCTGTTGAGCGAAGACGAGAAAGAACGCCGCGTAACGAACGAAACGGCGGCCGCGCCCGCCGGGGCAAATATCGAAGAAGCAAAATTCGAGGAGGTTGCTCCGGCCGCAATCACAGCACAATCGGCCGTACCCGCCGAAACGATGCCGCCGATCCCTACGCCGACGCCCGTTCCACGCGAGGAGGCAACCGAAGAGGCAGCCCCCGCTGCCATTGAAGACGACCCGTTCAACGTGTAACCCGATGAAGCTGCACGTTATATCCTCGTCGTCGGCTGGCAACTGCTACGTTTTGGAGAGCGAAGCGTCTGCGCTCGTTATCGAGTGCGGCGCATCGCCCGAAACGATGTTCGCCCGAACCGGTATCGACGCCCGAAAGTTCGTCGGTGCAGTAGTAACGCACGAGCACGGCGACCACGCGGCCCACATCGGTAAATACGCCGACCGGGCAATCGACGTCTACGCTTCGCGGGGAACGCTCGCGGCGTGCCATATCGACAAAGCGTACCGGGCGCACGCTTTGCGGCCGATGCAGTCCGTCACGGTCGGCGATTTCGTCGTCCGGGCGTTCGACGTGAAGCACGACGCGGCAGAGCCGTTCGGATATATCATCGAACACGAGGAATGCGGAAAAGTGCTATTTGCTACCGACACGCATTTTATCCGGTACAATTTCAAATCCCTGCGGCTGAATCATATTCTGATCGAGGCGAACTATTCACAAGAGGAGCTGGACGATAATATCGCCCGCGGGGCAATGAACCCGGCACAGGCAGCGCGCGTGCGAACGTCGCATCTATCAATCGACGCAGCGTGCGATATGGTCAAGGCGAACGAAACGGCGGAACTTTCGACAGTCGTTCTGTTGCACCTTTCGAACGCAAACAGTCTTGCCGATGCTTTTGCCGCGCAAATGCGCAAAACAGCCCGTTTTGCGCGTGTTTTCGTCGCGGACAAGGGTTTAATCGTCGAACTGAATAAAAGCGAAATTTAACGGGCCAAATCAGCATCAATGGCAAACGAAACAAATACTGGTTGGGTGCGGTTGTATCGCAGCACGCTCGGATGGGAGTGGTTCGACGACCCGCTCACGCTGCAACTGTGGGTCGTTTGTCTGCTCAAGGCGAATTACCTGCCTACGAGATGGCGAGGAGTGGAGATTGAACGCGGAGCTTTCGTTACCTCCGTCGATAGTTTGTGCGCAGAAACAGGACAGACGACACGACAGATTAGAACCCGTTTAGCTCGTTTGCAGGCGTCCGGCGAAATATCCGTCCGTGCGACAAACTACAAAAGCATTATAACAGTTTGTAAATTCGACACTTACCAGCCATTAGAAAATGAAAACGACAAACGACCGACAAACAGTTACGAGGGTTTGCGGAGGGTAGCGGGAAAGAAAGTCGCCAAAATCGACAAACCAAACGACAAACCGAAAACACATATAATTAACAGTAATACAGATGATTATAGCGACGACACCAAACAAAACGACAAACAGAACGACAATCAATCGACAAACGAGCGACAAACGCAACTGTTTTCAAGCGACAACAGTATAAGAATATATAAAGAAGAATATAAAGAATTAAAAGAATCTCTCTCTTCGCGCGCACGCGCGGCAGAGGCAGAGAGAGAGACATTTTTTGAAATCTTTTTTTTCAAGAATTTCCAAAATCCCGATTACGAGGTCGAACGATTCTGCGCTAATTACGAGGCGTCGGGCTGGATTCGTAAAAACGGACAAGCCGCTACCGACCGCCCGGCGCTTGCGCGTACATGGACGCAGGAAGATAAAAACGCCGCGCCACGCTTCAATGCCGATTTCCTTGCGAAATACCGACGTTTCTACGGCCTCGCAAAGCAAATGAATCCGGCGCTTGCGCCGATATTCATTCACGATCTGGAATTGATATTTATCGACACCGAACGCAAGCGGCTGACATTCCGCTGCACGCGGCAGATGGCCGAAGCCGTCGAAGCCAATGTCCGGTTCTTTCGGGATAACTTTTTCGACAAACATTTCGCGGGCTGGACGCTACACTACCAAACCCCGCGAATCTAAAACCACAACGCACGATGAAAAACAAAAACGACAAGCGGGGCAAGTCCCCGGCAAATTTCTACGACAGAATCGCTGAAATGCTCGGTAAGGCGGCTATTCCGCAGACGATCACAGTCGAGGCCGAGGGAGTTTCGCCCGAAACATTCTCGGCAGCAGGAATCACGAAACGCGAACTGTATGCCACCGTCGCAATGGCAAGCCTTGCGCACGCCATCATAACAACCCCACCCGTCGGAGGCGGCAGGCTTCGTTCAGACTGGGCGCGGCGCGTGGCTGCACAGGCCGCAGAGCTGGCCTACCACCTCGACGAAGCGCTCGGCGAGATCGAACGAAACGGCGAACCCGCAAAAGATTCAAGACGATGAAAATTCTGTATTTGCCACTCAAAAAGGAGTGGTACGAAATGATCGAGCGGGGCGATAAGCGCGAAGAGTACCGCGAAAATACCCGTTACTGGAAAACGCGGCTTATCGACACGGTAATATACGACGAGGGGGACGAGGAGACCGAAAGCCCGGTATTTATATTCTTCAAAGACTACGACGCAGTTTGTTTTTCCTACGGCTACACCCGCCGCCGGATGCTATGGGAGTGCAAAGGCGTTGATTTTGGCCGAGGTCGCCCGGAATGGGGTGCGCCCGATCACGAAACATTTATCATCAAACTTGGAAACCGACTGAACGATGAGAGATTACAGTAAAGATTTCGCTGAATGGCGAAAATGGCGCGACGAAAAAGGGTTGCCGCCTATCTACGACAACCCGGCCGACGCGGGTATCGAAACGGATTTCCGGGTCGGACAGCAGGTGTCGTTCACAAATGAATACGGCGTCCGGTTCGAACCGCGCGTGATAATGGGATTCTGCAAACCGGAACTTTCGGGCAGGTGCGTCTACCTCAACTACGACTGCTACTGGTTCCCAACGGAACTCGAATCGTTAAAACCCTATCGGCAATGAAAGACATTCATCACACCTGCCGATGCACCGGGCAACAGTTTACGTTCAAAGAGTGGTGCGCATGGATTGAAAGCCACGAAAAAGCCGGGCAGAATAGCAGTGAATTCGTGGTGTTATCGTACAACGGTTTCGATTTCAACATCCACGACGTATGCCTAACGCCTAACAGACCCGTCCGGTTATTCAACACCCATTGTGTCGTGGAGGTTAAAACAGCACAGTCGCCGAATGGACGCTGGGATTACGGGCTGGACGTCAACTTGCACAATTCGGGCCATCACGTCGGGGTCGGATTCGTTGATGATGTGCAAAAGGGATACCCAACGGAGGCCGCCGCGATTCTTGCCGCCCTGCTCGATGCCCGCAAATCAGCCGAACGTGAACTGGCGAACTGTTCCGGTCGCTCCCAGTCGAATCTCGACAACGAGGACGACGAAGACGGATTCATCAAAGACAGCACGCTGGCCCGATACATTCGGAACATCATCAAGCAAATCGACGATCAGCGCCGTGCAACGGCGTTCAAACAACTAACCCTATTTTGATTATGACACGACACGTTGAATCGCACATGCAACGAATGTGCGTCGGTTGGTTCCGGCTCCAATACCCCGCCGTCGGCAAACTCCTGTTCGCCGTTCCGAACGGCGGCGCACGGAGCCGCACGGAAGCCGCGATAATGAAAGCGGAGGGCGTAACCGCAGGCGTTACCGACCTTATCCTGCTGCTCGGACGCGGGGGCTTCAACGCCCTATGTATCGAAATGAAAACTACCGACCGACATTCCGCCCTATCGGACGCACAAATCGAATGGCGTTCGCTCGCAATCACGAACGGAAGCAGACACGTCGTCTGCCGAACGTTAGAGGAATTCCAGTCGGAAATACGCTGGTACATGGCACGCCCGGCGAATAACGAACCACGGGACGAAATCACCTGTGCCCGCCCGATAGTTCCGCCGTCCGTCGAAGAGATCGAGCGAGCATTTGGGAAAATCAGACGACACAAAATCAATCATCAACCTATTAAAACAGCAAAGCAATGAGAGAAATTAAATTCCGAGGCAAGCGCCTCGACAATGGGGAGTGGGTAGTCGGCAGCTATATAGAAGCCGAAAACAGAGATCGAAGCATAGCGCATCAAATTGTACCCTACAAAGCTGGTTTAGTTGTCCGAGAAGTAGATCCCGCCACCGTCGGTCAGTACACGGGGCTGAAAGACAAGAACGGCAAAGAGATTTACGAGGGCGACATTGTGAACGTATTGTTCGGTGATATTCTTGTCCCTCTCCTCGTTGTGTTCGACTGCGGCGGATGGAAGATTCGAGAGGAATACGATGAAACGCTACACGATCTCGAATACTACGCCTCGGATAAAGAGGTCGAGAGCGTCATCGGCAACATCCACGACAACCCCGAATTGCTGAAAGGAGGTGACCAATGACAACGCACAACCCGAAATTCAGAGGAACACCCGGCCCGTGGCGGGTCGACGGGCACGTCGGCGAAAACGGCGTCGCAAACTATTCGATCGTTTCGATTTCCGGCGACGCTGTCGGATGCGCTCCCGTCGCAGAGGTATTGCGCAATAACCCGCGCCCGATGCCGGAGCAGCGCATCGAGGCCAACGCCCGACTATTGGCCGCCGCGCCCGACCTGCTCGCTGCGCTCGAAATCATCGTCGGGATACTTGACCCGGACAAACTGACCCCATATCGGTTTGCGCGCGAAGCGATAGATGTGGCGAAACAGATCATCGGATACGTCTACGGAGCGGACGAGCGAAACCGCCCAACCAACGAATCGCCCTCAAACGACGCCGAATTCCTCGAATGGCTGTACGTCCGACTGGTCGGCACTCACGGCGAAAATCCCAATACAGACTATATGCAGAACCTTACATCAATAATCGAAAAATTACGGTAACTATGAAAACAGCTGAAGACCTTAACAGGCTTATCCGCGACGAAATCGCGACTATCGAAGCGCTCCGAAGCGAAGACGAAAAAATATGGTCGGTTCGGGGGGGGGTAACAGAGGCCGATGCAAAACGCAGCAAGAAGATCCGCCGCATGATCGGCGACCACAACAACGAGATCGCCCACTTGCGCCGCCTTATCCGCTTTGTCGAGGCAACCCCGGAAGAGGGTGTGCGAATGATGCTCGACCAACTGCGCGGGCAGGTAGATCGAATCACCGCATCCGCCAACCGCTACAAATTGAAAGAGCAGAAAAAAGAGTATCTGACACGTGCAGGCGCGCAGCTCAAACACACGCAAATCGCCGAACTTGAATTCTTATTACAATGAATAACAAAGCTATTGCCCCGGAAACTACCGTACAGGAACGGTGTGCCATCTGCGGCCGCCCGAGGATTTACAAATACGACGGTTATTGTCGTCCCATCTGCGAACGATGCGCCAACGGAGGTGGCAGGACATACGTTCGAAGCGGAGAGAAGATTGGCCGCAACGAACCGTGCCCATGCGGTAGTGGATTGAAATACAAACGATGTTGCGGGAAATAGCCTGCTACAAAATTCTATCCGAAAGCGTGTATTATTTACACGCTTTTTGCATATCTTTGTGCTGGTAACCAATACAGAGTAAACGCATACCGGGCCTATGAAAATTCCGCAAACTATCGAAATGCAGGTCGGCGCGCTCAATACCAGCGAGCACAACCCGCGACAAATCACCGAAGACGATTTCGCCGAACTGGTCAAATCCCTGCTACTGCTGCCGAAAGGCTTGTATTACCGCCCCGTCGTCGTGGACGACCGGAATATCGCCCTTGCCGGAAATATGCGCTTGCGGGCGCTGAAATACATTCACGAACTCGGATTCGACGACCTCGCAGAAATCTTGCGGGCGTCGTATCGGTTCCGGCATTTCGACGAGGCGAAACAATCCGCGCTGCTGAACTACTGGCGCGAATGGCAGATGCACCCGACCGTGCCGACGCTTTACGCCTCGGAACTCGACGAAGATGAGCAGCAGCAGTTCATCATCAAAGACAACCTATCGTTCGGCACGTTCGATATTGACATGTTGGCGAACGAGTACGACATCGCGGCGATCATCGACGATGGTTTCGACATCGACCTACTCCCGAAATCGGCCATCGAGGCGTTGGCCGCGGCAAATGGCATCGACCCTAACGATATAACGGGGCGACGCTGTGGCGGCGACGGGGAAGCCGACGAGCACTACACGCACAAAATCACGTCGCCCGTCTACGAGCCGAAGAACGAAAAACCGGACTTATCGACGCTGACCGACAGCGGCCGAACCGACGAACTGCTGGCAAAGATCGAGGCGTCGAACGTATCGCCCGACGAAAAAGAGTTCCTGCGGCAGGCTGCCGCACGGCATACGGTGTTCGACTACGCCAAGATTGCCGACTACTACGCACACGCCTCGAAAGAAATGCAGGAGCTTATGGAAGATTCGGCGCTGGTCATTATCGACTTCGGCAAAGCCATCGAAAAGGGCTACATCCGATTGTCGGACGAAATACGAAACGAATACACACGGGAGTATGGCAATGAGGCATAACGGGTTCGTCGCGTTCATTCTGACGCACGGACGCCCCGACCGGGTGTTGACCTACGAGAAACTGCGCAAACACGGGTACACGGGGAAAATATACATCGTCTGCGACGACGAAGACAAGACGCTGCCGGAATATCGCAAACGTTTCGGCGACGTGCTCGTCTTTTCCAAATCGGAGATCGCAAAGACATTCGACGAGGGCGACAATTTCGGCGACCGCCGGGCAATCATCTACGCCCGCAACGCCTGTTTCGAGCTGGCCCAGCAGATCGGGGCGACACATTTCATCGAACTGGACGACGACTACACGTATTTCAAATTCCGGTTCGACGACCAGCTACGCTGGCACGGCGCAGACGTCCAAGACCTCGACGCGGTATTCGACATGCTGCTCGACTATTTCAATTCCGCCCCAATGCTGACCCTTGCAATCGGACAAGGCGGCGATTATATCGGCGGCGAAAAGGCGACGAGATTCAACGACGGAATACAGCCGATGCGCAAGGCCATGAATTCGTTTATCTGCTCCGTCGACCGACCGTTTCAATTCGTCGGCCGTATCAACGAAGACGTCAATACCTACGTCCTGCTGGGGTCGCGGGGGGGGGGTATTTCTGTCCATCCTACAAATCGGCCTCGACCAACTCGAAACGCAGAGCAACAGCGGCGGCATGACGGAATTGTACTTGGACGCGGGCACGTATGTAAAGAGTTTCTACACGGTCATGTATTGCCCGTCATGCGTGGTTGTTTCGGCAATGGGAACCGCCCATCGGCGGCTGCATCATCACATCAAATGGCGGTACGCCGTGCCGAAGATACTGCGCGAATCGGTTAAAAAGTAACGACCAATGGCATCACACCCAAGCAACAACAAATCGGCGAAAGACCGCCGGAATGCCCGTCTGCCGCTCGTGTCACATCTGCGCCTCGAACGGCGGATGCCGTTTCGTCAGATCGCCGCAGAGGTCGAACGGCAGTTAGGGTATTCGGTAACGCCGAAGACGATCAAGACCGATTGGGATTTGCTCGTCAGCGAATGGCGGGCCGAAGCCGCGAGCAACACACAGCAGGCGTGCGACGAGGCGCTGATGGAATGCGACCGCGCCATCGCGGAACTGTGGCGGCTGTACGAAGCAAGCAAGCAGAAACGAGTTGTCAAGCGGGCAAAGGTTCGCACGGCACTCGTCGATATAAACACGTTCGGAAATCCCGTCGTCAGCAAGCCTCTCGACGCCCCCGTTCCACTCGAATCGGAAACGTCGAGCGTCACGGAGGAACCCGTCGGCGACGTGCGAATCCTCGCCGAAATCCGTAAATGGGAGGAACGCCGCGACAAACTGCTCGGCCTCGACAAGGTACAAGTCGACATCACATCGGGCGGAAAGGAATTCAAGGGCTTTTCGTCGGTGCTGCCCGTCGTGCCGGGCATCGACGAAATCGTCCGCCGTATCGACGAGGAGCGCGAACGGAAACTATCGGAAGAAGACGAATAACACATGTTTACCGACGGACTACAACAGCGCGAAGAACAGCAGCGCGTCAACTACAAACAGTTGCTTGCCTACCGCCACTTGGCCGACCCGCGAATCCGATACGTCGTCTATGGCGGCGCAGCAGGCGGCGGCAAATCGTGGTTGGGGTGCGACTGGCTTATGCGTTGCTGCTGGGCGTTCCCGAAAACGCGCTGGTTCGTCGGCCGAAACAACATCAAGGATAGCCGCGAATCCGTGCTGGTCACGTTCGGCAAGGTCGCCGATTCCTACGGATTCACAGACTACCGGATAACGGACGACGGCATCAAGTTTACGAACGGGTCGGAAATCGTACTGCTCGACTTGACATTCTATCCGCAGAAAGACCCGATGTTCGAGCGGCTGGGGTCGAAAGAGTTTACAGGTGGTTGGATAGAGGAGGCCGGAGAGGTTCATTATATGGCCTACGAGGTGCTGAAATCCCGAATCGGGCGGCATCTCAACGAGGAATACGGACTGGAAGCGAAGATGCTCATAACCTGCAATCCGAAAAAGAATTGGCTGTATAAGCATTTCTACAAACCGCATATCGACGGAACGTTACCGAAAGACTGCGCATTCGTTCAGGCGTTGGTCTACGACAACCCGTTTATCACGCCCGATTACATTCGAACGCTCGAATCAATCGGCGTCAAGTCGATTCGGCTACGTCTACTGCTCGGCAAATGGGAATACGAGAGCAACGCAAACCAACTCGCCGACTACGACGCCATCCTCGACTGCTTCACGAACGAGCGGCAGACGGGCGACGGCGTGCGGCGTATCAGTGCCGACCTTGCCATGAAAGGCCGTGACCGCTTCGTCGCGTTCAACTGGACGGGAATGGCCGCTAAACTCGCTATCGACAAACCATACAGCACGGGCAAGGAGATCGAAACCGACCTGCGCGACGAATCGAGGCGGCACGGCGTCCGGCGCTCCAACATCATCGCCGATTCTGACGGACTGGGGCAGTACCTCGATTCGTATTTGGAGGGCATCAAGACGTTCCACGGAGGAGCGCCCGCGCTAGATAACACGTATTTCAACCTCAAATCGCAATGCGCGTTCAAACTGGCGGAGGTTATCAATGCGGGGCTGCTCTGCATCGACTGCCCGGAAGAACTGCAATCGACCATTGCCGAAGAGCTGGAAGCCTGCCTTGTCGCCCGCGACGTCGACGCCGACACGAGCAAGAAACGGATCATCGACAAACGAGAGATGAAAGCCGTACTCGGTCGGTCGCCCGACTATTTCGACCCGCTGATGATGCGCATGTACTACGAAATCGTCCCGCAGCCGAAAGGTATGCGCGCCCGCGTCGGGCGGCTTTCGTGAAAAGCTGTTTTCGGGCTGTTTCTGCTGGTAAAATTTGAAAGACGAATAAACTACCGCCCCGGCGGCAAAAGTGGATTAAACAGGAAAACTGATGAAAATAACAATCAAGAAACGGACGACCCGGCAGGTGCTCGCTATCGAACGAGTGCTGACGCCCGAATCGCGTACAGCATTGCAAACCCTGCCGAAGCCAAACAAAGTATGCGGCGTGCGCACGCCTCTAAACCTCAACGATCTAACTATCGGCGACCTGTTCAGCTTGCAGGCAGACGGGGTGCACGCTCTTATAGAGCAAATCGCGTCCGTCATTCTGAAAGTACATCCCCGGCGCTGCTACAACGAACGGGCAGACAAAATGCTCGGTTTCGTCTTTTGGGTCGGGCGAGAATTGGAGCGCATCGCAGCGTTGTTCGCAAGCACAAGCAACCAGCCGACGCCCGAAGAGATCAAAGCCGGAATAAACGACCTTGATTTCGGGCCGTTCGGCATCATCGACTGGTACGCCCACCGACAGGGCTACCAAGACCAAGACGACGCCGCAAAGGTGGCATGGGTGCGCGTCTGCGAGTGTATGCGAATCGACAACGAGCGGATCGCCTTTGAACGGCGACTGCGCGAAATAATGGCCAACAAAAACAAATAGACCTATGGAAAAACCGACAGTCGAAAACAAAGTCAAGGAGATCGCCGAGGCGATGGGCCTTACCTATCTGTGCGAATCGTGGTTCCGCGCCAATCAAGCGTTCGACCGATTCCGGCGTCAAGGAGATCGCCGCGAGGTTACGCACCCCGACGGCCTCACGCTGCCCGCCTGCCTCTACGTGCAACCCGTGGCGGGTTTTCTGAATTTCACGTCGCAGGGCTTCGTGCGCGACGCTCCGTCCTGCCTTATCTCCTTTGCCGACGCTATGCCGCTCGACTACAAAGGAGCCGAGGCGCAGGAGATCGCCGAGCGGCTGAAAGGTCTTGCCGTGCGATTCATCGTCGCCGTAAACGAAAGCGGCTTTTTCGTTCCGGTCGCCGGGCAAATCAATTACCGCGTCGCGTTCGACAAGATGGACGCAAACCTATGTATCGTAACGCTGTCGCTGACACTCCAAGAACAGGCGGGCGTCTGCTTCGATTACGGCTTGTAGCTATGGACGTACAAAGAATAGAACTCGAAGCCGACCGAATCGTCGCCGAAGAACTCGACCGGGCACGGCAGAAAATTATCGAGTACCACGTCGCCGCGGGACAACGGACGACGGGCACAACCGCCGACAGCATCACAATAGCCGTAACGACCAATGGCGGCGTAACCACGGGAACGATGGACGCCCGCCCATATTTTGCAGCACTCGAAACCGGCACGCAACCGTGGCTGTCACAGCATTTTCGCCGACGCCGCGACGGGTCGGTCTATCCGTCCGCCCCGAAATGGTTTATCGACATCATCGCGGACTGGGCCGCAGCAAAGGGTGTAGATATTTCAGCGTGGGGAGCAGCGACCAAAATAATGACGGAGGGGTCGGCCCTATTCCGTAACGGCGGCCGCGAAGACATCTTCACGCCCGAAATAGCGGCCCTATCCGACCGCATCGCCGATAGGCTGGCGGGGCTTTTCGATGCACAGATCGTCGAATCAATTTTAAGACAATAGACCATGAGCAGAACATTTACACACAGCAGCACGGGAACAGTAGTCGAATATCCCAATGCAACGCATTTCGCATTCGTCCCGGCGATTTTCAAAATCACGAAAATTCCCACAACGTATGACAAATTAGAAATGGTCTTAACCGACCGCCAAGCGCAGCAATCGTACAGCGAAGAGCGCGAGCCGTTCAATGGGGCCGCATATTTCGATGTACGGCGGTATCTGCAACTGTTGTTCAATAACGTTGCGCAGGGAGTGATTGATTACAGCAAGGCGTTCGTCGATTCCCCGCTGAAAAAGAATATCTACGCTACGATATACTGGTATCGCAACGGCAGTCAATTCTATCTCGGCACGTTTGGGATAGACGCTATTTGGGGCACAATATCCGCCCGCGAATCATCCGGCGGCATCATGCGTCGCAAATGGTTCGTCCGCTATCCGTTTACGGTTGATGTCTTCGCCAAGAACGGAACATCGTTCGACGTGCTGATCGACGGTAAACAGTCCGACATCATGTTTTACAACCACAACGAGGACGCGGAAGGTGCGACCCCATACCACCGCTACCTGCTGAATCCGGCAAGAGTGATCGACCCCTCGACCGTCGCCCGTTCGGTGCATATCGCCGTACCGCATAGCCTCGTGCTGAAAAACGACGAGGAGGCTGTCGGCATGGTTGGCTATACACTCGACATAGACCGGAGCGCAAACGGTGTCTATCTGCGCTGGATAGACCAACAGGGGCGCTATTGTTACTACCTGTTCAAGGAGATCGGCAGCGCGTCGACCGTTTCGACATCCTCGACATGGGAGCGTGACGATATGAATGTCCCGACCGCTTACATAGACGGCGTGAATATCGAAACGTCAGTCCGGCAAAGCCTATCCCGGAAAAAGACCCGTTCGCTGGGAGCAAAGTTGGTCGATTCCGAAACGTATGATTTCCTGCTCACACTCGCGCAGTCGGTCGTCGTGGATGTTTTCGACGGATACGACGCCAACGACGCGCCGCTGTGGCACCGCGTCAATATCGTTGCTGGCAGCTACGAGAAGACGACGAAGCATTACCAAGATTTTATTTTCTCAATCGAGGAGCCTGCGCAGAGCGCACAAATGCTGTAACCATGACGGAGGAATTATATATCAACGGCGAGGCCGTCGACCTTAAACCGGATGCGGCGACGACCCTCAACTACAAGTCTAACCTGCTCGGCGACATATCGAAAATTACGTCGTCGAATTCGCAGACGATTCAATGCCCGAAGACAACACGCAACCGAAAGATATTCGACAATCCGGGGGCGCCCGCCTATGTATCCGATAAGCGATACAACCGATATTCGGCCCGCCTTGTTCGGAATGGAATCGAGGTCGTCCGCGTCGGATATGCCGTGCTGCTATCTTCGTCTGAAACCTACGAAATCGCGCTTTGTTGGGGCGTGATGGCAAACTTTCAAACGTGGGTCGACAAAGCGGCCAAGTTGAACGAGTTGACCGGAACCGAAGCGCTGACGTGGAATGCAAATACCACAGCGACGACCCTGTCGCAAATGAAATCCACCGGATACGGATTTGCGAAATACGACTGCGGCGTGTCGAATGCCAGTCTTGCCAATTTCCACCCCAGCGCTACCACGTGGTGGATTCTCGACAAGATAACCAAGCAGGCCGGATTCACGTTCGAAATGCCGAGCAAGTACGCCAGCGCATTGCGAGCGATAGCGATTCCATGCTTGAGTCGAAACGCATCAGACGCAAGCAATGAGGCGGAGGCCACGGTATCTATATATCCATTCATAACGTACAGCAACGGCTTTTGGGGATATTCTATCGCGGGCAATAACGGGACAGATAGACACGGTGTTTTCGACCCGGATGATAATACCAAAATCCGTAAGGTCGACAACGCAACAAAGGTGATTATATCCATTGTAAACCGATCGGGGGCACAGTTGGGAATGGTTTTATATTCCAATAGCTCCAACGGATTCCCCAGCCGCGTATATATCCGAGCGACACGATACAGCGACCGCGACGAAACAACGACGCAAATAGCCGTCAGTATCGGGTCATCGTCGGTATCGTCGTCAACAGGAACGTATGCGTATCAAAAAACGTATTATTTCGCCGACATTGAAGAGGAAATCACGTGGGGAGAATATGACTACCTGCGCCTGTTTCCACATAACGGGACATCGGTAATTTCCGGTTCGAGATTGGGAAATACCAAACTTACGATTACGGAAGACTTCGAAAATATCATCTATCCGAGTTTATTTCCGATACCTCAAAACCTGCCCGAAATCTCGCAAATCGACTTCATCAAGGCGATCTGCGGAATGTTCGGCATCTTTGCCGTACCCGACCCCACAAACGTCAATAATCTGAAATTCGCATCGCTCGACACCTTACAGGAGAACAAAGCGCAGGCGTGCGATTGGTCGGATAAATTCGTCCGAAGCAATGACGACGAGCCGAAGACCACGGAATACAAAATCAACAACTACTGCCGCAACAACTATTTCAAGTACAAAGAAGACGATACGGTTTTCACGAATGCCGACGGCAATCTGAAAATCGACAGCGAGATTTTAGACGCCGAAAAGACCGCTATAACATTGCCTTTCGCTCCATCGGACGGCTCGACGATACGGCACTACGAACTGAACGATGACGGAACAGCCGTCGACACCGTACAAGTCAAAGACCGGATTATGCGCCTTATCAGCGACGGTTCCGGGCTGGCTATGCTTGCATTCGACGACCTCGATTTCACGACCTTGCTATCGAAATACTATTCCACCCTATCGCGTCTGCTCAACAGCGCAATAACCATTACGGAGCAGATCATGTTGGACGAATACGATTTGAAATCGCTGGACTATTCAATCCCGTTCTACCTGCGCCAATATGGGAAATTCTACGGCATCGTCAGCATCCAGTCGACAGCGAATAAAGCCTGCGAGGTCAAGGCCGTGCAGTTGCCGGAAACGGTTGTCCAAGAACCGGAACGCCCATCGCAGGCGGTATCTATCGGCTGGCAATGGGAAGACGTCGCTATTTACATAACAGCCAGCGCTGCGCCTGCGTCAGACCTCGATGTCGTGATAACCCCCTACACGTACGACGGTGTTGCCCTCGTACAGCAAACGATCATCTTTCCTGCCGGGCAAATGAAAGTGATCGGCCCGACGATTACGCGAATAGTCGGCGGAATCGAAATAAACTCCATCACCCCGGAATATGACGACACGTATAGCTACATCATCGCAGAACAAACCACGAAAAACGCATAACAAATGGCAGAAAACACAACAACCCGCGTCGTCGAGGTGCAAGTCGACAACGCGGAAGCTATCAAGTTGATAGCCGACTACAACGCCAAGATCGAGGAATCGACGGCAAAGGAAAAGGCCCTGCGCGAGGCGATCAAGAAAAAGGGAGAAGCCACCGCCGCCGACCGCGAGGAACTGGCGAAGCTACGCGCCGAACAGACCGCCTACAAGCGCGAGTTGCGCGAGGTTGAAAAGGAGGTGCAGAACAACATCAAGGCGGCCCGCGAGGAAGAGGGGTCGAACCGAAAACTGCGCGCCGAACTGTCGAACCTCACAAAACAGTACGATTCAATGAGTGCAGCCATGCAGAAAAGCGCAGAGGGCGAGGCACTCAAAAAACAGATCAACGAAATAACCGATGCGCTGCTCGAATCGGAAGAGGGTACGCAAAGGTTTTACCGGAACGTGGGTAACTATCCCGACATCAAGCCGCTCGAAACGCAATTAGGTGTAATTCGTCAGCAACTCGCGCAGATGAAATACGAGGGCAAAGAAACGACGCAAGAGTATCAAGACCTGCTGGGCGTCGCCGCAAATATGAAAGACGCCCTTGCTGACGTCGAGGCTGGCATCAATGCCGGGGCATCCGACACGGCGCAACTCGACGTGCTCATCAAGGGGACGCAAAATCTTTTGCAGCTATGGGCACAATGGTCGATACTTTCAAAGCAGTTAGGGGTCGAAAATAAAGACCTCGACAAAGCTATCGGCATTATAACGCAGACGCTCGGCGCACTCGTGGCCATCCAATCCGTGCAGAACATGTTGCAGAAACAGTCTATCGTCATGCAAAAAGCACAAGCGGTTGCAACATGGGCACAGACGAAAGCGGAAACCGCCCGGACGTCGGCGATGGCCGCCGGGACGGTTGCCACAAACGCCGGAACCGCCGCAGTATGGAAATTCACGGCGGCGCTTTTTGCAAACCCAATCGGGGTTATCGTCGCGGCAATTATCGCGGCAATCGCGGCCGTTTATGCCCTCGTCAAGGCGTTTAGTTGGTTCAATTCGTCGACCGAAAAAGCGAAAGAGAATCTGAAAAAACAAGGCGAAGAACTCGACAAGCTCAATAAGAAATACGACGAGCACATCGAGAAGATGAAAGCCCTCGGCAAAACCGACGAGGAAATAACGCTGACGCGCCTTGCCCTACTGAAAGACCTTGCCAACAAGCGCGCCGAACATTTCAAAGCGGCGCAGCAGCTCTATAAAAAGGACAGCGAGGAATACAAAGCATCACAAGACGCCAAGAAAAAAGCGGACGAAGACTACCGATCAGCGCTGAACGATACAGCGAACCACCTGCGCAGCCTCGCATCCGCCTATAACGACGCGGCGTTAAAAAAGAAACTGGGTGCGGTCAAATACGCGACGCAACAAGCCAACGAGGAATTCAAGAATCAGCGCAAACTACTCGTCGAATTGGTGTATGCAGGTAAGGTAGCCAGCAGCGAAGCGAAAGATATTCTTGCGAGCCTCGAAGCCGCACGCGACAAGACAATAAAGGAAGCCTACAAAGAAGCCGCAGAAAAGCAGAAACAGGCCCTTGCGACCGAACTTGCCGCCGTGCGCGCAGCGACCGACGCCAAAGTCGCCTTGATGAAAGAGGGCATCAGCAAGCAGTTGACGCAGGAAGAGGTCGCATACCGCCGTCGGGTCGCCGATCTGAAAAAACGCCTCGAAACCGAAAAGGGGTTGACGAAAAAGGCAAAGGCAGCAATTCAGCAGCAAATCGAGCTGGCCGAACAGCAGCACGTCTTGAACGTCGAGAAGATCAACCGCGCGGGCCTCGACAAGAAAATCCGGCAAGAGCAGCAGAATATCGCCCTGCGGCTGGCCGCCGTCAAACAAGGAACCGACGCTGAATATACGCTGAAAGTCGAACAGTTACGGAAACAGCAGGAAGCCGAACTTGCCAACATCGAACTGACCGAGCAGCAAAAGGTTCTCATCCGGGAGAAATACAACAAGCAACTGGACGACCTTTCGAACCAATGGATAAACGCCAACCTGCAAAAACAGAACGACGCTCTACGGCTCGAATGGGAGAACCGAATCAACGCCGCCGCCGTACAGGGGCAAAACACCCTGCAATTACAGTTGCAGATGCGGCAAGCGGAACTCGACGCCTTGCAACAGATGGAGGGCGAAAGCGACGCCGCATTCAAGGCCCGACAGCTCGCCGCGCAACAGGCATACGTCGACGCAAAACGAGCCGTCAACGACTACGAGATACAAATCGAACAAGCAAAGTTGGAAGCACTCGCCGCAGTTACGAACGGTTTGTCTGGTTTACTCGAAGAACTGGGTGAAGATAATAAGGCTTTTGCCGTTTTGAGCAAAACACTTGCATTGGCCGAGATCGCCATCAACACCGGAAAGGCTATCGCAGCGGGTACGGCGCAGGCTCAAAGCGTCCCATTCCCCGGCAACCTTATCGCAATCGCTACGACTGTTGCAACGATCATGGCGAATATCACGTCGGCGATTAAGACTGTCAAATCGGCAAAATTCTCGACTGGAGGTTATGTGTCCGGGCCGGGAACGTCGACAAGCGACAGTATACCCGCCATGCTGTCGGACGGCGAATCGGTAAACGCAGCCTTGCCGACGTCTATGTTTGCCCCGATCTACTCGGCGCTGAACCAGCTCGGAGGCGGTGCGCCGATAGTCGCCGCACAGTCGAGCAATCAGATAGCAGGCGAAGATATGCTTGCCCGCGCATTCGCAAAGGGAGTTTCGCAACTCGACATGCGCGTCGGAGTGGATGAAATAACCCGCGTATCTGACCGGGTGAAAGTAGTCGAATCATTAGGCGATTTGTAGTTATGAAAGTACACGAAATTTTGCAACAGAACACCGATCTGCTCCGGGCGCTCGCTCGCGCAGGCGCGGCTATCGAGGATGTCCGCTATATCCCCTTGTGGAACGACTACGAACGGCTTCGCCGTGACGGGTTCAAAGTAGCGTATATCGTCGCGTACCTGTGCGACACCTACGAGGTCAGCGAACGCACCGTCTATCGCATTATCCGACGATTCGGCCGCGACGTCAATACGAGCCGCTGACACGGCGTGTCAGTTGATTGTGCCTCAAAGCGTGTATTTATTACACGCTTTTTATTTAGCTTTGTTTCGTAAAATCAAATCTATGGCAACTCTCAAACTCTACAATCCGATTCTTTCCGAAGCGACAAAAGAATGCTACTGGTTCTGCGACGAGGCCGGAACGAGTTTCAAGGACGTGGACGAATTCATCAACGGCATCCCGGCAGGCGACGATAATATCGAATTACTATTGCACTGCGACGGCGGCGAGGTAAGCGAGGGCTGGGCCATCGTCGACAAGCTGCGGAGCACGGGCAAGAAGATAACCGCGACCATCGAGGGGAATTGCGCGTCGATGGCTACCGTCGTTTTGCTGGCCGCTTCCGAACGCCGAGCATACCCGCACGCCTCGTTGCTCATTCACAAGCCCTACTATCCCGAATACACGCTGGCCGACGCGTACCGTGCCGATGATCTCGAATCGCTGGCCGCCTCGTTACGGGACGACGAACAGAAAATGCTCGATTTCTACGTCGAGCGAACCGGAGCAGATCGCGCGGAACTCGAAGCGCTTATGAACGAAGACAAGTTTATCGGGATGGAGCGAGCAAAGGAACTCGGATTCATTCAGACGATCATTCCCGCAGCGTCGGCATCGGCAGGCGGCCCGAACAGCGCGAAATCGGCTGCGTGGAAGCAGCAAAATTCAATAACCAACAATCAAAATTCTATGGCAACAAAAACCACGAAAAGCGAAGACAAAAGCGTGCTTCGCAAAGCCCTCGCAGCGCTGGCCGTTGCGCTGGGACTGGAAGCCCCGCAGCCCGTCAATTACGAGCTGAACACCGAATCGGGCGACACGATCACGATTGACAAGCCGGACGGCGAAGACCCAGCCGTCGGCGACAGCGCATCGCCGGACGGAGAGCACAAGATGCCCGACGGCAAGACAATCGTCATCGAAGACGGTAAAATCACGGAAATCCGCGACGCCGAAGACGAGGGCGACGGAGGGGGCGATGGTGGCGACGGCAGCGGAAACGACCCCGATTCCGATGCGCTGGCGGCGGCTAACGCACGTATCGCCGAACTCGAAACCGAACTTGCGGACGCCCGCAAGAACGCAAAAACGACCGACGAGAAACGCATCTTGAATCTCGTCGCCATCGCGGGCGGCGAAGCGTGGCTTGTCAAGGCCAAGTCCGACTACAAGCCCGCTGCACGTCAAACCACGACCACAGCCGCAGGAGAAGGCAAGAAGAACGCCGCGAAACCGCAGTCGCGCGTTCAGCAACGCATCGCCGAACTCGAAGCAGCACATCAGAAAACGGAGTAAATCACAAACAACACCAATCAATTATGGCAAGTACAGGACTTAACTTTGCGAATCTGACCCCCGACGACGGGGCCATCAAAGACCTCAAACGTCTGATCTTCCTTGCGGTCACCGACCCCGAATCGCTCGGAAAGATTTTCAATTTCCTGCCGAAACAGAAGCACGGCGAAAAGGTCGGTTTCATCGGCGAATTCGGCATGGTCGGCAAAGCCTCACAGGGCTGTAATCCGACGTTCGGAACCAGCGTCATTGCGACGAGCGAAAAAGAGTGGGACATCCACGAATGGGAGGTCGCCGAAAAAATCTGCTACAAGGATTTGGAGGGCACGGTCGCACAGGTCGCCATGCGTACCAAGACGAACATCGCCGACCTCACGGGCACGGAATATACCGACTATATCCTCGCGCCCCGGCTCGAACTCGCCATCCGCAAGATGCTGATGCGTTACGCATGGTTCGGCGACAAGGCAGCCGATACGGTCACAGACGGCGGCAACCTGCTCGATTCCATCGACCCGGCGTATTTTACCCTCGTCGACGGTTTCTGGAAGCGTCTGTTTACGCTGGCCGCCGCAACGCCCGACCGTCGCACCACATGCGCAGCCAACGCCGCCACAACGTTCGCCGAGCAGAAAGCCGCCATGCGTCAGAACTATGCCGCCGTCGATTTCCTCGACGCGCTGATCTCCGACGCCTCAACGGTTCTGCGGCAGGCCAACGGTCAGCTCATCTACATCACGCAGGCGCTGAAAGACGCGCTGGACGCCGACCTCAAACGAAACAACAAAGGTTCAGAATTGCAGTGGACGGCGCTGTTCGATGGCATCACGGAGACGAACTACAACGGTGTGCAAATGCTTGCCATCCCGTTCCTCGACGAGATCATCAAAGGCTGCGAAACCGTCAGCGGCGGCAAGGCGTGGAACAAGCCTTATCGCGCGCTCTACACGATCAAAGACGACCTGCTCGTCGGTATGGAGAGCGAAAGCGAAGTCGCCGACATTCAGGTATGGTTCAACAAGGACGAGCAGATGAACAAAATTCTGTCGAAAGACAAGATCGGAACGCTGATCGCCGACGATAACCTCGTGCAGGTAGGTTTCTAACCCTCAAAACTCGATTACACTATGAATTGCGATAGCTTCATCAAGGCGAAAATCGAAAAGAACTGCGCGGAACCGATCGCGCGAGGCGTCGAGCGTACCGCGTGGATCGGAAACCGGGCGCAGCTCGACATCGCCAATCTTGAATTTGTCGAGGGTTCGACGAATCAAGTGCTGAATCTGCCGCTTATCAAAGGCGCGCAGTTGTACCCGATCGTTCAGTACGGCACGAAGCCGTTCGAGGGGCTGAAAACCGACCTCGACGGCAGCGGCAAGCTGGGCGGCACGGCTTCGACCGAATTTCCTTTCATCGTGCCCGACAACAGCCCGGCGGTTTGTGAGAATATCATCGACCCGCTGCTCGACGGAGAGTTTTTCGTCATTTGGCAGAACAGGCACAAAAACCTGCGGGCCACGAATGAGGCGGAACGCGGGGCGTCGGCCTACCAAATCGCCGGACTTTTCAATGGCCTTACGCTGTCGGCCGGGTCGTGCGAGAAATACAGCGACGACACCCTATCGGGCTGGGCTATTACGCTCAAAGAGGAGAAAGCGCCCCGTTCGGCGATGTTCCTCAACGCGGGTTCGCTTGCAGCCACCGAGGCGCTCATCAAAACGATGCTCACCCCCTCCGATGCGGAGTAATACACTATGACCGTCGACGAGGTAAAAATCCTGCTTTCGGACTTGAATAGGGGTTACAATACCCCCTATTCGAGCGCCGAACAGGCAACTATCGAAAGACTTTATTACGAGGTCTTGGGAAAGCGTTTGAGCGGCTGTCGATGTCTCGACAGGTGGCACGACGCCGTGCTCGAAATCAACTCGTACATCAAAAAACACGGAAAAATGAAAGAGAAATCGAATTACAAACTGCGTGCAGGGGTTATTCTGCAAATCGCAGGGTCTTCGGAAATTTACACGAACGACAATCTGACCGACGAGGTGGCCGCGGCGTTCCTCAAAGAGCACCCGAACGCCGCTGGGCGTTTCGAGGTTATCCCTACGGCGAAGAAAGACGCCGAAGCGCCGAAAGCTGGCGGGGAATCGTCGGAACTCGAAGCGGCACACAACCGTATCGCCATCCTCGAATCCGAGAAAGCGGAACTTGAAAGCCGTTGCGCCGCATTGCAGGCCCGAATCGACGCCGCGGCGGCCACCGAAACGACTGCCACCAACGACGAAAAGTTCGGCAGCGATGCCGCCGAAGCCGAAAGCGCTGACGAGGCCGACGAACAGCCCGCCGGGTACAATGGCAATACTGCCGATGACGCTATCCGGCAGGTTATCACCGCCGAGCTCGTAGCCGGAAAGTCGAAAACGGCTATCAAGCAGGAGTTGGCAGGCAAGGAGATCGGCGGCGTGAAGCTCACGCACCGCCTTATTTCCGACTACATCGAGAAGATCACCGCAGAGGAGTAACCACCCATGAACGTAAAGCACACAAAGAAGCCCGAAACGCGTGTAGACGTCAAATATCTGTCGTCGTTAGGTATCAAAACCTACGGCGACAATAACCTATACCCGCAAACGGTGCGCGATATTGTCGATTCGTCGCCCACAGGTCGCACCTGTGTCGAACGGCGTTCGACATATATCGAGGGAAACGGCCTTGCATCGCAAGCGTTGGCCGAAACCGTGTGCGACACGCGAGGGAATACGGTAGACGACGTACATCACTTGTGCGCCGACGATGTAGCCTACCAAGACGGCCTTGCCCTACACGTCAATTACAATATTCTCGGACAGATCGTGTCGATGGCACACGTTCCGTTCGAGAATTGCCGCCTTGAAGAGGAAGACGACGACGGCGTTATAAGCCATATCGTCGTACATCCCGATTGGCGGGGTAAAAAGACGCGCGGCGGCAAGGCCGTAAAGGTAACCATCGAAACAATCGAGGTGTTCCCGGTCTTCAATCCGGCGCCCGATGTCGTGCAGTTGCAGATACAGGCCGCAGGCGGTATCGAATTCTACAAGGGTCAGATTCTCTACATTTCACGTGCCGGGCGAAATGCCTATCCCCTGCCGTTGGTCGACGTCGTATTGACCGACATGTCGACAGACGAGGGGCTTTCGAACGTCAACAACCGAAACGTCCGAAATAATTTCCTAACGGCGGGGATGCTCATCACGAAGCGCGGGCAAGGTAGCAGCACGGTCGACGGCGACAAAGACGGCGTATCGTCCGACGACGGATTTACGGAGGAATTCGAAAAACTGCAAGGCGATACGAATTCGCTTAAAATCATGCAGGTTGAGATTGAAACCGACGAAGATAAGCCCGAATTCGTACCGTTCAAAACGAACAACTACGACAAAGAGTTTACGGCCACAACGAAAGCTGTAACCGATAACATCTATGCGGCGCTCAACCAAGAAACGTTCGGAAGATTACGCAGCGGCAGCATCGGGTTCACAGGCGACCTTGCGAACGACGTGAAGCGCGAATACTGCGAGCAGGTAGCGAAGCAGCAACGGATGTTATCGCGTGCGTATCGGGCCATTTTCAGCCATTGGAAACCGAGCACAATTCCGTACACCGGAGCGGGCGATGCCGCCATCGAACCGCTTGTAAAATCCATTGCCAACGATGCGACATCTAATTGAACCGCGCGACGTCGATAAATACGCCCGCCCCTGCGACATGGACGACGAGATTATCGCCCGCGCCATCGAAGAGGCCGAATTGCTCGACATCAAACCGAAGCTGGGCGACGAACTGTTCATGCGACTGCTTACACACGTGCAATTCGCCGTACTCCTTAATGGCGGCGAATATACCGACGAGTGTAGAAACCGACGACATTTCGTCGGTTTGCGCCGGGCGCTGGCCTACTACGTTTGGGCACGCCTCGTCAAAACGAGCGTAAACCATTTGACACGCTTCGGCTTCGTGCAGAAGCGCGACGAGTATTCACAGGCGACCGAATACCGCGAGCGGCAAACGGCGTACAACGACGCTTTCGCCATCGCTGACGGTTATATGAAAGAGTGCCTTGCCTACATCCAAGCAAAGCCCGAAATTTTCGCTGATTATACGCTCAAGGGGAAAGTCAAGGCCAATCGAACGAAATTCAAAATTTTAGGCAATTAACTATGTATGACATCAAATTAGGGCAGGGATGCGGCATCAAAGCCACGATGTTGACCCCGGCAGGCGGCGTCTGCGATCTGCGCCGAGCTCGGTATATCGCAGCGTCGCTCGTACTGGTATCCGGCGCAACGATGAATTGCGAAGACGTCACGTTCAATGAGGTGACGAACGCTGTTTATGTGCGCCTGCTCGGAACCCGCGAACTGACCGCCACCGGGCGCTATGGCATCATCTTCAACGTCAAACTGGAAGACAAGACGATGTATTCGACGCCCGTTGTGTGGTTCGCGGAAGTCAAAGAGAACGCCCCGACAGGCTATCACGAACTGACGCTATCGCTGTCGCTCACCGTCGTAAATTTCCCGGACAATGTCTCCTATACGGGAGCGTCGCCAAAGATCGGCGACAAAAATACGTGGCTGGTCTACGACGACAATCTCAACGCGTATGTCGATACGGGTATCGAGGTCGGATATGCGAACCTGTTGTCACGCTACGACGGTAAGTTTGCCGAAATCGTCGTCCCGTGTACCGAGGCAACCAACGCGGCCGCAGCGGCCACGGTCGCCGCAAACAACGCGGCCGCAGCAGCCGATAGCGCAGCAGGAAGTGCATCGACGGCGACAACAGCGGCCAACACAGCCACGGGTAAGGCAAACGAGGCGGCGACAGCAGCAAATAATGCAGCGGAATCCGCACAGCGCGTCGTCGACACCTACGACGACGTTATCAATACGCTCGCGCACTCCGACTGCACCCTCGACGAGCGGGTCGAGGCGCTCGAAAAGGCGCTTATAGCCGTCTTGTCGGGTGCTGTCGTGATTCCCAAATTGCAGATCAAGGAATTGAACGTATGGGGCAATAACAGCCTTGCCCCCGTCGGCGACGGCGCACCGACGAAAGCCCCGGACAGAGCCGGGCAGTTCTACATCGACAAGACCGCCCGCGCGCTCTATTTCTCAACGGGTAACGCGGCCGTGTCAGACTGGAAAATTCAATAATGCAAACGGAATATGGCACAGGTTAACAAATACGCAGATCGGGCCGCTTATACGGCCGACACGAAACGTCTTTCAACGAAATCGGCCGTTTCGTTCATCGAAAATGAAACGACAACGATTTACGACGGTGTGAATACCGTCGTCGGAAAATCGGCTGCCGCCATCGGCGATCTCGCCGTTTTCGATAAAACGGACGGAGTTATCAAATACATCAAAAGCGCAACGATTGCCAAGGCGCAGATTCCAGCAAACCTTGTACCGCTGGCCGTCGTCTATGCGCGACAAGGTGAACAGCTATTGATCGTATCGCTCGACCATGTTTCGGGCAGCATCCGCTGGGCACATACCTACGAGGTTGCATTGTCGGGTTTCGATCTCGCTGCGGGCGGCACAATCGTGTTGAAGCTCGGTTCCGACCCTGCCGCCGCAGAGGTGTCGATAGCGTATACCGCAGGCGCAACGCTCGCGGATGTTGCATCGGCTATCAACGCGAAACTCAAAGGTGGGACACCCAATTACTCCTCGACGGATTATGGGGGATGGGCGGCGACTGCGGCGGACAATTTCGTCGTGATGGGTTCGAACACGTATAACGCCTCCCGTGCGGCGATTGCCGTTGTTGGCGGTTGTCAGATCGCAAGGACACCGGAAGACATTAACTACCAAACAACGTTGACGGGGGTGTTGATCGAGGGGTCAACCGAATATGTCCGCCGCAACAACGGCGTTAATTCGTCGTTTGCGGGCTGTAATCCCGAAAAATTCCTGCAATACTATTCGGCCAACGGAACCGATACCACAGGAATCAAACCCGGAAGTAGCACCATAATTCGGGAAAGCGCTTTTACGGAAGAGGCCAACCCGGAACTGGTCGCCGCCTATCCAACCTACCGGGATTATCTGTTCGGAGAACATTTGCTGCAATATCCCGCAGCCTACGGCGCGCTGCTTCGTGATGGCAAGGCCAACACGCACCTGATCGGCGGTCTGCGGTTCGTCGACATCCACGGCGAAAGCGTTCCCCGTTATCCGGCCGCTGCGGCCGCTCTCGACTACGGCGTCACGGTCGAGAGCGCAACTACCGGACTGGAAGCGGGCGCATGGTGGCTGCCGTCCGTCGATGAAGTCTACCTGCTCATGCACGACCGCGTGCTAACGTCCGCCGACCGGGAAAGCGACCCTGTAAACCGCACGCTGTCGCGCCTCGGTAAGACGACCTGCTACGGATCGGGTTATTATCCGTGGACATCGTGCGAGTACAGTTCCAACAGCGCGTTCATCTACAGCGGCGGCTCGGGCGGCGTGGGCAGCAACGGCAAGTGTGGCCCGCACGCCGTGCGTCCGGTTTCCGCTTTGTAAAAACAGTTTTCAGTTTTTAATTCCCGCGCCGCATCGCGTCGGCGTGCGGCGCGGGTTCGCAAGTTAGACCTATGGCAAAGAAATTATCTATCCTCGACAAAACGTTCCAACTGGCGTTGCTCCTGCATCACCGGACAGCGGAATTCAATCGCAAATACAAATTCACTATCGGCGACCGCATCGACGTTGTGGCAGAGGAAGCGCAGGAAATGATACTGCGGGCGAATCATCAAACCGACCCGAAACGGGCCGCACAAATCATCTACGATTTCGTCCTGCGTATTGACACCCTGTCGCTAAAACTGCGGATGGCCGTTGCGCTGGGTCTGATGAGTGACGACGCAAAAGCACAATGCGATATGCTTATCGCAAAGATTAAAGACGAGGCGAGGGGTTGGCGAAACTATTTTCTGCGTGGCGAGGGTGTCGTCGGCAAGAGCAACGGGCCGTCGGCAGAGAGCCTATAATTATTATTTTGAAAAGGGTTTGCACACTATCATTCATAGTTATACCGACAATGCAAAAAACTGGCGAGTACAATTCCAACAACGCGTTCATCTACAACGGCAACACGGGCAACGTGAACAACAACAACAAGTATAACACGAACGCCGTGCGTCCGGTTTCCGAATTTCAAGGTAATGTAGACCCTTTCGCCTCGTTCTATAAATCAATGCGGGCGGCATATCGCCTATGCTTAAAAAACAAAGCGCATACCGCTAACGCGATACGCTTTTGGCTTGATGAAGAAAGCGAGCTTGTCGCGCTCGCCCGCGAGGTGTTCAACTGCGAATATGTCCCGCGGCAATCCATCGCATTTATCGTTACGAAACCATGCCTGCGCGAAGTGGTAGCCGCCGATTTCCGCGACCGAATCGTGCAGCATTATATCGTCATGCGCCTCGAAGCTCTTTTCGAGGAATGCGGAACACTCGACGATAACATGTTCAGTTGCCGCGTCGGAAAAGGCAACCTTGCGGCCATACAGACCCTACAACAGCAGATATTCCACCAGTCGAAAGGTTATACCGCCGACTGTTATGTGGCAAAATTCGACCTGCAATCATTCTTTATGAGCATCGACAAACGCCGTCTTTACGACGAGTTGGTCGCATTGGTCGCCAAACGCTACGAGGGATGGGATAAGGATACGCTATTGTATCTTATCCGCGTCGTTACACTACATAATCCGCAGGACAACGCCGTGCGAAAAACTCCACTTTGCGATTGGGCTGACCTGCCGCGCTCGAAGAGCCTCTACAATGTCGATTGGTTCCTCGGTTTAGCCATCGGGAACCTCACGTCGCAATCCGACGCGAATTTCTACAACGCACCCGCGATGCGGTGGATGCGCTCCGTTGGCCTCGCTCCTGTGAACTACGTCGATGATTTCGCATTCGTCGTCCGGGATAAGGCGTCGTTTCTTACGGCTATGCCTTATATTCGGAACTATTTTGCCGCAGAACGGGGCCTGACGATGCACCCACGGAAATTCTACCTGCAACACTACTCGAAAGGCATCAAATTTTTAGGCACGGTTATCAAATACAACCGTATCTACACGAACAACCAAACCGTCGCACGGTGTTTCGGAAAGATTCACTACTACAACGAAGCGTGCCGACACAGTAGCCGCCGCAAGGCCCGGAATGTCGAGAGGCTGACGACAATCCTAAACTCCTATTTGGGGTTGATGCGGCATTTCGATACGTTCAACATTCGTAAACGTATCGCCGCAGAGGTTAAAACCGTATGGCGCGACTACATCCGTTTTGACGACGACATCACGACAGCAACGGTCGTTAAACGTTTCCGGCAACGGGAAATCTACAAATACAACGTCCGCAAACAACGCAGACGCGATTTATTCACACTCAAAAACTTACTTAACGATGGAAACACAGCAGCAAATTAACGAATTACAGTCGCGCCAGTTGGAACTGCGCGCGATCATGGCATCGTCGGACGAACGGGCCGCAAAATGCTTCAAAAACGGAACGTCGTTTCGTGAAACATACCCCGACGATTTCGCCCGATACGAGGCCGCAAACGCCGAATACAACCGAAACGAACAGACGCTGGCCAAACTCGAAGCGACGCGAGAAGCGGAACGAGCCGAGGAAGAGCAAGCGCATAATATCGACGCCGTATGAACCTATTGACCGAACAATCGACAATGGCCGAAACCATCGTGCAAAACTCGACGACAGCAATATTGACGTCGATTTTCTATCAAGCTCTTGCGGATTCGATCATTTGGTTGGTCGTTGCGGCTGTGGTTATCGTCTGCGATCTCTTTTTCGGCTGCGAAGCGGCCCGAAAAAGGGGTGAGCGTGTGCGCATTTCGCGGGCGGTTCGCCGCACAGTCAACAAAATGTGCGAATACCTATGCTGGGTCATGCTCGGCATTACTATTTCGATAGGATTTGCCGCCGACTGGCTTAAATACCTGATTTTCGCCATCATTTACGGTAATGAACTATCGTCGTGCTTGTCTAACTATTTTGCAGCAAAAGGCAAGCGGATAACATTTAACGTCTTTTCGTTGCTGGGGCGACGGCTCGGTATCGCCGAACTCGAACAATGCCACATCGAGGAAGACAACCGGGCTAAAAAAAAGTAAATAAAGACACATATTAAACCAATTCGATATGAATTACATTTTGAAAAAGGCCCTCGAAATGGCCGCAGTTTTGGAAAAAGTGAGCGACTTTTTCCTGTTCAAGTCGAACCGCATTCTGCACCTGCTCGGATGCCTTATCGGTTCAGCTTTACTCGGCTGGGAATTTGGCGTCGGCGCAGGATTGACGGCTGAAATCAAAGATATACAGAGCGGCGGACGCTGGGACTGGCTCGATATTGCCGCCGACGCTATCGGTACGCTGGTCGGCGAGATCGTACATTTCGCAATCTTCAAACGCTGGTAGGTATGGCACAGCATTTCACTCTTTCCGAATTACTCCACTCTGACACGGCGGAAGCAAGGGGAATCCAGAACACGCCGCCGCACGACGTTCTCCGACGCCTGAATTACCTAATGGATAACTGCCTCGACCCAATCCGTCGGCTATGGGGCAAACCTATCGGCGTAAACAGCGGGTATCGGTCACCAGCCCTCAATGCTGCCGTCGGAGGCGTGGCGACCAGCCAGCACGTCAAAGGCGAAGCCGCTGATATAGCGACGGGAACGGTCGAGGGGAACAAGCAACTGTTCGACATGATCTGCGCAAGCGATATTTCGTTCGACCAACTTATCGACGAACGCAATTTCCGCTGGCTTCACATTTCCTGTAAAATGGGAGGCATCGGTAATCGTCGTGCTATCCTGCATTTGTAAGCCTATGAAAAGATACTATTTCGCAATAGTGGCAGTCGTTCTACTTTGCGCGTGTGCATCCACGCGCAACACCTCGCGTTCATCCACACAGGAGCGCGTCGAAGAGCAGGCCGAATCGGAGCGGCAAGCCTCAACGCAGGAGCAGGCGGAGGAGCAGCGCGACGTCGTAACGATTTCGAAAACCACGACGGAAACGAAATCGACGACAACCATCTACGATACGAGCAGCCCCGCTGCCGACAGCTTGGGAATCCCGCCGCCTCAGCAGACGACCACAACGGAAACGAAAACCACAAACACGACGGCAACCGTCGATAAATCCGTTATTCGTCAGATCGTCGACGAGCAATTACGCGAAGCCGCCAACGAACAAACCACGACGAACAAACAGGAAGACACAGGCACGGAAGAGATTAAAGAGGATTCAACACCGAAGAACCTGCGTTGGCTCGGCATCATTGCAATATGCGCAACTGTCATCGTGGTATGTTTTTTCGTGCTCCGTTTTGTCGGTCGAAAATAATTTGTATCTTTGCACCGATGTCGTTTTACGGCATCGTGCGTTGTGCGGGTGTTGCTTCGGTGACCCCGCATTTTTGCAAAAGTTGTCAAATTGTTGTCAAATATTTTTCACCTCGATTCGCAATTTACTGAATATCGGATTTATAGGTTAGATAAATACAAGGTTTCCTAACCCTAAATCCGCGTTCGAGTCGCGGTGGGGCTACACCCGGATCGGGAAGTGCGCGCACTTCCCGATTTTTTCGTATCTTTGTGCCTTTCAAATACCGATCAAACATGGAATCGCTCAAAGAGTTGTACAAAATCGGAAACGGTCCCTCGAGCAGCCACACAATGGGGCCGAAACGGGCCGCCGAACGCTTCATCGAACGCTGCCGCGACGTCGATGCCTACCGTGTGACGCTCTACGGTTCGCTGGCCGCAACCGGCAAGGGGCACCTCACCGACGTGGCTATCCTCTCGGTGCTGCAACCCGTCGCCCCGACCGAAATCGTCTGGAAGGCCGACATCGTTCTGCCGTTCCACCCCAACGGCATGCTCTTCGAAGGAATCAAGGAGAGCAAGGTCGTCGATTCGTGGACGATCTACAGCATCGGCGGAGGCGCCCTGGCCAACGAAACCTCACGGCTCGAGGTGCCGCGCAGCATCTATCCGCTGACAACCATCACCGACATAAAGAACTGGTGCTACAACGAAGGCAAGACCTTCTGGGAGTATGTGAACGACTGCGAGGGACCCGAGATATGGGACTACCTCGACACGATCTGGACCCAGATGTGCGAGACGATACAGAACGGGCTGAACAACGACGGCGTGCTGCCCGGCGGCCTGAAGGTGGCCCGCAAGGCCAGCACCTACTGGGTCAAGTCGAAAAGCTACAACGACTCGCTCAAGTCGCGCGCCAAAATCTACGCCTACGCGCTGGCCACCTCGGAGGAGAACGCCTCGGGCGGTGTCGTGGTCACGGCCCCGACCTGCGGGTCGTGCGGCGTCGTACCGGCCGTACTCTACCACCTGGCCACCTCGCGCGACTTCCTGCGCATCCGCATCCTGCGCGCGCTGGCGACGGCCGGACTCTTCGGCAACGTAGCCAAGACCAACTCCTCGATCTCGGGAGCCGAGGTGGGCTGCCAGGGCGAGGTGGGCGTGGCATGCGCCATGGCGGCCGCAGCGGCGTGCCAGCTCTTCGGAGGTACCCCCTCACAAATCGAGTATGCTGCCGAGATGGGTCTTGAGCATCACCTGGGACTGACTTGCGACCCCGTCTGCGGGCTGGTGCAGGTCCCCTGCATCGAACGCAATGCCGTGGCAGCGGCACGTGCCCTCGATGCCAATATCTACGCCACACTCTCCGACGGTTCGCACCTGGTCTCCTACGACAAGGTCGTCGAGGTGATGAACGAGACGGGACACAACCTCCCGAGCCTCTACCGCGAGACCTCCGAGGGCGGTCTGGCCAAGCGCTACGAACGGAAATAACGTCCCCGCGGGAACAGGGCGATGCGCTGAACGAACTGCCGGATCCGTCGAGACGGATTCCGATCCGACATGTCCCGCAGCAGAAAGTACGTTACGTTACCCTACCTTCCGGTTCCGCAACGAAGCCTTCCCGGGACGATAAAACAAAACTCCCCGACCGCAAGCGATCGGGGAGTTTTTCATGATTCGAAGCAGCGGTCCGCCTACTGGGCCTGCTGGAGGCTCTCCAACTCGGTCTTGGCGGTGACGACCAGATCGTCGTAATCGCGCAGACCCGTACCGCCGGGGATCAGGTGACCGCAGATGACGTTCTCCTTGAGGTTCTCCAGCGGATCGACCTTTGCCTGGATGGCAGCCTCGTTGAGCACCTTGGTGGTCTCCTGGAACGAAGCGGCCGAGATGAAGCTCGACGTCTGCAGGGCGGCGCGGGTAATACCCTGCAGCACCTGCGTCGAGGTCGCGGGCACGATATCGCGCACCTGAACCGGACGCAGGTCGCGGCGCTTGAGGCTCGAGTTCTCGTCACGCAGCTTGCGCAGCGAGACGATCTGGCCTGGCTGGAGCGCCGTCGAATCGCCGGCGTCGGTGACGACCACCTTGTCGTAGAGTTCGTCGTTCACGTCCATGAACTCCCACTTGTCCACGATCTGGTCCTCGAAGAAGCGGGTGTCGCCCGGATCTTCGATCTTGACCTTCGACATCATCTGGCGGACGATCACCTCGAAGTGCTTGTCGTTGATCTTCACTCCCTGCATGCGGTAAACCTCCTGCACCTCATTGACGATGTACTCCTGCACACGCGTCGGGCCGAGGATATTGAGGATGTCGCTCGGGGTGATCGCGCCGTCCGACAGCGGGCTGCCGGCCTTGACGTAGTCGTTCTCCTGAACGATGATCTGACGCGACAGCGGCACGAGGTAACGCTTCACATCGCCCTGCTTCGAGGTGATGATGATCTCGCGGTTACCGCGCTTGATCTTGCCGAAGGTAACCTCGCCGTCGATCTCCGAAACGATGGCCGGGTTCGACGGGTTACGGGCCTCGAAGAGCTCCGTGACTCGCGGAAGACCTCCGGTGATGTCGCCGCCCGACTTGCCGACGGCACGCGGAATCTTGATCAGGATGTCGCCCGTCTTGATACGTGCGTTGTCCTTGACGACGATGTGGGCCGAAACCGGGAGGTTGTACTGCTTGACCTCCTCGCCCTCCTTGTTCTGGATCTTGATAACGGGGTTCTTGGTCTTGTCCTTCGACTCGATGACCACCTTCTCCGACAGACCCGTCTGCTCGTCGCGCTCGTCACGGTAGGTCACACCCTCGATGATGTTCTCGTAAGCAACGCGGCCCTCATGCTCGGAGATGATGACGGCGTTGTAGGGATCCCACTCGCAGATCATGTCGCCCTTCTTGACATCGGAGCCGTCGGCCATGAACAGCGTGGCACCGTAGGGCAGGTTGTGCGTATAGAGCACGATCTCGGTCTTGGGATCGACGATGCGGAACTCCGACTGGCGCGAGATGACGATGTCGATCGCCTCGCCGGCGGCGTTCTTGCCCTTGACCGTGCGGAGCTCGTCGATCTCCAGACGTCCTTCGTATTTCGAGACGACGTTGGTCTCGACGGCCGTACCGCCGGCCACACCACCGACGTGGAACGTACGGAGGGTCAGCTGCGTACCCGGCTCGCCGATCGACTGAGCGGCGATCACGCCGACCACTTCGCCCTTCTGCACCATGCGTGCCGTCGCCAGGTTGCGTCCGTAGCACTTGGCGCAGACGCCGCGGCGCGATTCGCAGGTGAGCACCGAACGGATCTCGACCGACTCCAGCGGCGACTTCTCGATGGCCTCGGCGATCGACTCGGTGATCTCCTCGCCTGCCTTGCAGAGCACCTCGCCCGTAAGCGGATGGATCACGTCGTTGAGCGCCACGCGGCCCAGGATGCGGTCGTAGAGCGTCTGCACGACGTCGTCGTTGCGTTTGATGGCCGTAGCCGTCAGACCGCGCAGCGTGCCGCAATCCTCCTCGTTGATGATGACGTCCTGCGCCACATCGACCAGACGGCGCGTCAGGTAACCGGCGTCGGCCGTCTTCAGGGCGGTATCGGCAAGACCCTTACGGGCACCGTGCGTCGAGATGAAGTACTCGAGCACCGAAAGTCCCTCCTTGAAGTTCGAGAGAATCGGGTTCTCGATGACCTGCTGGCCACCCTCGACGCCCGACTTCTGCGGCTTGGCCATCAGACCACGCATACCGCTCAGCTGACGGATCTGCTCCTTCGAACCACGGGCTCCCGAGTCGAGCATCATGTATACCGGGTTGAAACCGTCGTCGTCCTTGATGAGCGTGTCGATCACGGCCTTCGTCAGTTTCGTATTGATGTTCGTCCAGACGTCGATGATCTGGTTGTAACGCTCGTTGTTGGTAATGAGACCCATGTTGTAGTCGTCCATGATGGCGTCGGCGCGCTCGTAACCCTCCTGGACGAGTTTCTCCTTCTCCTCGGGGATGATCACGGCGTCGAGGTTGAACGACAGACCGCCCTGGAAGGCCATGCGGTAACCCATGTCCTTGATGTCGTCGAGGAAGTTGGCCACCTTGTCGGCACCGGCCTTCTTCATCACCACGGCGATGATGTCACGCAGCGAACGCTTCGTGAGCACCTCGTTGATGTAGCCCACCTCCTTGGGGACCACCTGGTTGAAGAGGATGCGGCCGATGGTCGTCTCCTTGAGCACCTGAACCGGGTTGCCCTGCTCGTCGATGTCGTCCACCAGGCACTTCACCACGGCGTGCAGGTCGGCCTGCTTCTCGTTGTAGGCGATGATCGCCTCCTCGGGGCCGTAGAAGACGCGGCCCTCGCCCTTGACGCCCTTGCGGGGCTTGGTGATGTAGTACAGACCGAGGACCATGTCCTGCGACGGCACGGTGATCGGGGCGCCGTTGGCCGGGTTGAGGACGTTGTGCGATCCGAGCATGAGCAGCTGGGCCTCGAGGATGGCGGCATTGCCCAGCGGCAGGTGCACGGCCATCTGGTCGCCGTCGAAGTCGGCGTTGAATGCCGTACATGCCAGCGGGTGCAGCTGCATGGCCTTACCCTCGATCAGTTTGGGCTGGAAGGCCTGGATACCCAGACGGTGAAGCGTCGGGGCACGGTTCATGAGCACCGGGTGGCCCTTGATGACGTTCTCCAGAATACCCCAGATGACCGGGTCCTTGCGGTCGATGATCTTCTTCGCGGACTTGACCGTCTTGACGATGCCGCGCTCGATGAGTTTGCGGATCACGAACGGCTTGTAGAGCTCGGCGGCCATGTCCTTCGGAATACCCATCTCGTGCATCTTCAGCTCGGGGCCGACGACGATGACCGAACGGGCCGAGTAATCGACACGCTTACCCAGAAGGTTCTGACGGAAACGGCCCTGCTTGCCCTTGAGCGAGTCGGAGAGCGACTTGAGCGGACGGTTCGACTCGTTCTTCACGGCATTCGACTTGCGCGAGTTGTCGAACAGCGAATCGACGGCCTCCTGCAGCATGCGCTTCTCGTTGCGGAGAATCACCTCCGGAGCCTTGATCTCGATCAGGCGCTTGAGGCGGTTGTTACGGATGATCACGCGGCGGTAGAGGTCATTGAGGTCCGACGTGGCGAAACGGCCGCCGTCGAGCGGCACCAGCGGGCGCAGCTCGGGCGGGATCACCGGGATGACGCTCAGCACCATCCATTCGGGCTTGTTCTTGCCGTTCGACGCGCGGAACGACTCGATGACGTTCAGGCACTTCAGCGCCTCGGACTTACGCTGCTGCGAGGTCTCGGTCGAGGCCTTGTGGCGCAGCGCATAGGACATCGAGTCGAGGTCCACCTGCTTGAGCAGCGTGTAGATCGCCTCGGCGCCCATCTGTGCCACGAACTTGTTGGGGTCCGTGTCGTCGAGCGACTGGTTGCCCTTCGGCAGCGCGGCCAGTACGTCGAGGTACTCCTTCTCCGAAAGGGTCTGGAGACGCTCGATGCCCTGCTCCGAAGCGGCACCGGCGTTGATCACGACGTAACGCTCGTAGTAGATGATCGCCTCGAGTTTCTTTGACGGGATACCCAGCAGGTAACCGATCTTCGAGGGGAGCGAACGGAAGTACCAGATGTGCACCACGGGCACCACCAGCGAGATGTGGCCCATGCGCTCGCGACGCACCTTCTTCTCGGTGACCTCCACGCCGCAGCGGTCGCAGACGATGCCCTTGTAGCGGATACGCTTGTACTTGCCGCAGTGGCACTCGTAGTCCTTCACCGGGCCGAAGATCCGCTCACAGAACAGGCCATCACGCTCGGGCTTGTAGGTCCGGTAGTTGATGGTTTCGGGCTTCAAGACCTCGCCGCTCGACTGGGCCAGGATCTCCTCGGGGGAGGCCAGGCCGATCGAGATACGGCTGTAACCGTTGTTCGGTTTGTTGTCTTTGCTAATTGCCATATTTTTATCTTGCGTTTTTTCTTGTCCTCGTTAAATACACCTTACTCGAGCTTGACCGAAAGGGCCAGACCGCGCAACTCGTGCAGCAGCACGTTCATGGCCTCGGGGATACCCGGCTTGGGCAGGTTCTCGCCCTTGACGATCGCCTCGTAGGCCTTGGCGCGGCCCATCACATCGTCGGACTTGATCGTCAGGATCTCCTGCAGGATGTTGGCGGCGCCGAAGCCTTCGAGCGCCCAGACCTCCATCTCACCGAAACGCTGACCACCGAACTGGGCCTTACCGCCGAGCGGCTGCTGCGTGATGAGCGAGTACGGACCGATCGAACGCGCGTGCATCTTGTCGTCGATCATGTGGCCCAGCTTGAGCATGTACGTGACACCCACGGTAGCCGGCTGGTCGAAGCGCTCGCCGGTGCCGCCGTCGTAGAGGTACGTGCGGCCGCTGTGCGGGAGTCCGGCCTTGGCCGTGTACTCGTTGATCTGGTCGAGCGACGCACCGTCGAAGATCGGCGTGGCGAACTTCACGCCCAGCTCGCGGCCGGCCCATCCGAGCACGGCCTCGTAGATCTGTCCGAGGTTCATTCGCGAAGGCACACCCAGCGGGTTGAGGCAGATATCGACGATCGTTCCGTCCTCGAGGAACGGCATGTCCTCGTCGCGCACCACCTTGGCCACGATACCCTTGTTGCCGTGGCGTCCGGCCATCTTGTCACCCACCTTGAGCTTGCGCTTCTTGGCGATGTAGACCTTGGCCATCTGGATGACGCCCGTCTGCGGGAGCTCGTCGCCGTTGGTGAGGTTGTACTTCTCACGCTTGATGGCGGCATCGGCCTTCTTCCACTCGATCGTATAGTTGTTGATCGTGGCCTCGATCAGCGCGTCGGTATGTGCGTCGCCGGTCCAGTTGCACGATCCGAGGTTCAGGTAACCCATCACCACGCCGGTCTTCTCGTCCGACGACTTGCGGGCAATCTCCTCGAGCATCTTCTGCGAGAACTTCGTGCCGGCGGGATAGAGCTCCACGCCGAAGTAGTCCGTGATGCCCGTCGTGGTCTTGCCCTGCAGCAGGGTCCAGAGTTTCGACACGAGCAGCTTGGTCAGGTCGGCGATCTCGGCGGCGAACTTCTCGTCGAGTTTGTCGAGCTGCAGCTTCTCGGCCGACTTGCCCTTCTTGCCCTCCTTGCTGGCGCGGCTGTAGAGCTTCGTGTCGATCACCACGCCGTGCAGCGAAGGCTGTGCCTTGAGCGAAGCGTCCTTCACGTCGCCGGCCTTGTCGCCGAAGATCGCGCGCAGGAGCTTCTCCTCGGGCGACGGATCGCTCTCGCCCTTCGGGGTGATCTTGCCGATAAGGATGTCGCCCGGATGGATGTTGGCACCGATGCGGACGATACCGTTGGCGTCGAGGTCCTTCGTGGCGTCTTCCGAAACGTTCGGGATGTCCGACGTGAGCTCCTCGACACCGCGCTTCGTGTCGCGCACCTCCATGATGTACTCATCGACGTGCACCGACGTGAAGATATCCTCGCGCTGGATGCGCTCCGAGATCACGATGGCATCCTCGAAGTTGTAACCCTTCCAGGGCATGTAGGCCACCTTCAGGTTGCGGCCCAGGGCCAGCTCGCCGTTCTGTGTCGAGTAGCCCTCGGTAATGATCTGCCCCTTGGTCACCTTGTCGCCCGTGAGCACCGTAGGACGCAGCGTTACGGAGGTATTCTGGTTCGTACGGCGGTAGCGCGGCAGCATGTAGGTCGTCACCTCGGGATCGAACGAGGCGAGGATCTCGTCCTCCGTACGCTCGTACTTGATCTGAATCTTCGTGGCGTCGGCGAAGACGACCTCGCCGTCGCGCTCGGCGACGATCTGGATGCGGCTGTCCGAGATCATGTCCTTCTCGATACCCGTGCCGACGATCGGGGCTTCGGTGGTCACCAGGGGCACGGCCTGGCGCATCATGTTCGAGCCCATCAGCGCACGGTTGGCGTCGTCGTGCTCGAGGAACGGGATAAGGCTCGCGGCGATCGAGGCGATCTGATTCGGAGCCACGTCCATGAGGTTCACCTCATCGGCCGTCACGACGGGGAAGTCGGCACCCTGACGCGCCTTGATGCGGTCGGGCTGCAGGAAGTGGCCCTCGTCGTCGATCGGCATGTTCGACTGGGCGACGATCTTGCCCTCCTCCTCTTCGGCCGAGTAGTAGCGGATGTGCGAATTGTCCATGTCGATCACCCCGTTCTCGACCTTGCGGTACGGGGTCTCGATGAAGCCCATCGGCGAAATCCGCGCGTAGACGCACAGCGACGAGATCAGACCGATGTTCGGGCCTTCCGGCGATTCGATCGGGCAGAGACGTCCGTAGTGCGTATAGTGCACGTCGCGGACCTCGAATCCGGCGCGGTCGCGCGACAGACCGCCGGGGCCGAGGGCCGACAGACGGCGCTTGTGCGTGATCTCGGCCAGCGGGTTGATCTGGTCCATGAACTGCGAGAGCTGCGAGGTGCCGAAGAACGAGTTGATCACCGACGAGAGGGTCTTGGCGTTGATCAGGTCCACCGGCGTGAAGACCTCGTTGTCGCGCACGTTCATCCGCTCGCGGATGGTGCGGGCCATGCGGACGAAGCCCACGGAGAACTGATTCGAGAGCTGCTCGCCCACCGTGCGCACGCGGCGGTTCGACAGGTGGTCGATATCATCGACGTCGGCCTTCGAGTTGATCAGCTGAATCAGGTATTTGATGATGGCGATGATGTCCTCGCGCGTCAGCGTGCGGATAGCCGGATCGATGTCCAGATCCAGCTTCTTGTTGATGCGGTAACGGCCCACGTCGCCCAGGTCGTAGCGTTTGTCCGAGAAGAAGAGCTTCTCGATGACGTCGCGCGCCGTGGCCTCATCGGGCGGCTCCGAGGCGCGCAGCTGTCTGTAGATGTAGACCACGGCCTCCTTCTCGGAGTTGCAGGGGTCCTTCTGCAGCGTATTGTAGATGATCGAGAAGTCGATGCCCGACTGATTCTCCTTGTGCAGCAGGATCGTCTTGGCGCCCGACTCGATGATCTGGTCGATATGTTCCTCCTCGAGGACCGTTTCGCGGTCCACGATGACGTTGTTTCGTTCGATGGAGACCACCTCGCCCGTATCCTCGTCCACGAAGTCCTCGACCCAGGTCGAAAGCACGCGTGCGGCCAGCTTGCGGCCCACGGCCTTCTTGAGGGTGGCCTTCGACACCTTCACCTCGTCGGCCAGGTCGAAGATCTCGAGAATCTGCTGGTCCGCCTCGTAACCGATGGCACGCAGCAGCGTGGTGACGGGCAGCTTCTTCTTACGGTCGATGTAGGCATACATCACGTTGTTGATGTCCGTAGCGAACTCTATCCACGAACCCTTGAAGGGGATGATACGCGCCGAATAGAGTTTGGTGCCGTTGGTGTGCATGCTCTGTCCGAAGAACACACCCGGCGAACGGTGCAGCTGGGATACGATGACACGCTCCGCACCGTTGATGACGAACGTACCGCGTTCGGTCATATAGGGAATCGTACCGAAGTACACGTCCTGCACGACGACGCCGAAATCCTCGTGCTCGTCGTCCGTACAATAGAGCTTCAGCTTGGCTTTCAGCGGGACGCTGTACGTCAAACCGCGCTCGAGGCACTCCTCGATCGAATAGCGCGGCGGGTCGATATAGTAGTCGATAAACTCCAGAACGAAGTTGTTCCGGGTATCCGTGATGGGGAAATTCTCCTGAAACACCTTGTACAGCCCCTCGTTCTTGCGATTTTCGGCCGTGGTGTCCATCTGGAAAAAATCCCGGAATGATTTGAGCTGTACCTCCAGCAGATCCGGATAAGGCACCCGGTTCCTGACTGTCGAGAAGCTTATTCTTTGTTGTGTTTTTGCTGTGGACATCGTAAAATCCAAATTAGTTGAAGTGTAATTGGGTGGGTTACGCTCCCAAAAGTGGACGGGTATCTATCCCGCCAATGCCCCCGTATGCAGGCACAACATGCCCCGGGAGCATTCATCTTCCAAAGAACGGACACAGCACATGTTCGGCACTTCCGGTCTTTAGACCAAGAAAAGGCATAGAGCTTACACCACCGGTAAGCCCTATACCTGATCGTCTATGCAGCCTTAAGCAGCAATGCTACTTAAGCTCAACTTCAGCACCTGCCTCCTCGAGCTGGCCCTTGATCTGCTCAGCCTCTTCCTTGGAAACACCCTCCTTAACGGCCTTCGGAGCGCCGTCAACGAGTGCCTTAGCGTCACCCAGCGAAAGGCCTGCAACCTCCTTGACAACCTTGATAACCTGGAGCTTGGCCTGGCCTGCGCTCTTCAGGATCACGTCGAACGACGTCTTCTCGGCGGGAGCGGCCTCGCCAGCGCCTGCAGCGGGGGCTGCAACGGCAACAGCGGCAGCAGCCGGCTCAATGCCATACTCCTCCTTGAGGATCTGTGCGAGTTCGTTTACCTCGGTCACCTTCAGGTTAACCAGTTCTTCAGCAAGTTTCTTTACGTCTGCCATAGTTGTAAGCTTATTAATTTGTTTTTAATTCTTGTTTGTGAAAATTAGTTGTTTCTCGATTCGAGCGTCTTCACGAGGCCCGCAATCTTTTGGCCTGCATTAGCCTGCAATGCAGAGATAACATTCTTGGCCGGGGACTGGAGCAGAGCGACGATATCGCCGATGAGCTCCTCCTTCGACTTGATGTTACACAGAGCGTCCAGCTGATTGTCGCCGACATAGACACAACCCTCGGCGAAAGCCGCCTTCAGAACGGGCTTGTCCGACTTCTTGCGGAACTCCTTGATGAGAACGGCAGGAGCCTTCGCAACATTGGCGAACATAATCGAGGTAGGACCCTCCAATACTTTTACCAGATCAGCATCAGCCTTCTCCACCTTCTCGAGCGCCTTGGTGAGCAGGGTGTTCTTTACGACCACCAGCTTCACGTCGCTCTCGAAGCACTTGCGGCGCAGGGCAGCGGTCTGCTCGGCGTTGAGCGCCTCGATGTCGGCGATATAGAAGTGAGGATAAGCCTGGAGCTGCTCGGCAAGGCTGTTAATCACAACCAGTTTTTCTTCCTTTGTCATCTCTTCTATCCTCCTTCTTATTTGGTTTCTACTGACTTGGGATCAATCTGCACGCCGGGGCTCATGGTGGTCGAGAGATAAATACTCTTCACATAAGAACCTTTGGCAGCAGCCGGTTTCAGCTTGATAATCATGTTCAGAACCTCCTTGGCGTTGTCCACGATCTGATCGGCCGAGAACGAAACCTTACCCACGGTGGTGTGGATGATACCGAACTTATCGACCTTGAAGTCGATCTTACCGGCCTTCACCTCACCGACGGCCTTGCCGACCTCCATCGTCACCGTACCGGTCTTGGGGTTCGGCATCAGGCCGCGCGGACCGAGGATACGGCCCAGGGCACCAACCTTGCCCATGACGTTGGGGGTGCAGATGATCACATCGACATCGGTCCAGCCTCCCTTGATCTTCTCGACAAACTCGTCAAGACCCACGTAGTCGGCACCTGCAGCCTTGGCCTCAGCCTCCTTCTCGGGAGTACAGAGGACGAGCACACGCACCGTCTTGCCGGTTCCGTGAGGAAGGGTAACCACGCCGCGGACCATCTGATTGGCCTTGCGGGGGTCTACGCCCAGACGAACGTCGATATCAACCGAGGCGTCGAATTTCGTGAACGTAATTTCCTTCAGAAGAGCGGCAGCCTCCGGCAACTTGTAAGCCTTACCGGCCTCAACCTTGGCGTAGGCAATCTTTTGATTTTTTGTCAACTTACTCATCTTCTTCGCAATTACATGTTAGGAAATTCACCGACTACGTTGATACCCATGCTGCGGGCCGTACCGGCTACCATGCGCATAGCGGACTCCAGCGTGAAGCAGTTCATGTCGGACATCTTGTCCTTCGCGATGTCGCGGATCTGCTCCCACGTCACCTGACCGACCTTTTCGCGGTTAGGCTGCGCGGAACCCTTCTGCACCTTGGCTGCTTCCTTGAGCTGGATCGCTACGGGCGGCTGTTTTACAACAAAGTCGAACGACTTATCGCTGTAAACGGTGATGATGACCGGAAGAACCTTTCCCGCCTTGTCCTGCGTACGTGCATTGAACTGCTTGCAGAAGTCCATGATATTGACTCCCTTAGAACCCAATGCGGGACCAACCGGGGGCGAAGGATTGGCGGCACCACCTTTGATCTGCAATTTAATAAATGCAGCAACCTCTTTTGCCATAGTTTTCCTTGGTTAATTATTCTTTTTCTACTTGGGTGAAACTCAACTCCATGGGAGTTTTGCGCCCGAATATCTTCACCGATACCGTGAGTTTCTTGCGCTCATTATCGACGGCCTCGATGGTACCCTGGAAGCTTGAGAAAGGACCATCGGTGACCTTGACGGTCTCGCCGACGAAGAATGGTATTTCGTTCTCCTCCTCCATGGCATTCATTTCATCGACACGGCCGAGGATGCGCGCAACCTCCTGTGGACGCAGAGGCGTGGCGATCATCTTGCGGCTGTCCTCTTTCGTATCGCCGAGGAAACCAAGCACATTGGGAGTATTGCGAATAATTATCGGAATCTGACCGACGAAAGCAGCTTCCACCAACACATAGCCCGGATAGGAGACCTTCTCTTTGGAGACCTTCTTTCCGTTGCGGATGGTGTAGACCTTTTCGGTGGGGATCAAGACCTGGGAGATGTAGTCCTCGAGGTGGTTGTGACGGATTTCGGCCTCGATATACTCCTTGACCTTACCCTCCTTGCCACCGACGGCGCGGACGACATACCACTGTTTTTCAATCTTGCTCATCGCCTGTACGCACAATTAACGGCCAAGATTACCCAGTGTCTTGTAGATGACACCCATGAGATTCTCGAACGTCAGGTCCATGGCCAAAACGACGATCGCGAAGATGACCGAAGCCACCATCACGACAACCGTGGAGCTCTGAAGCTGTGGGAACGTGGGCCACGTCACCTTGTTTACAAGCTCGTTATAGGATTCTTTAACGTAGTTGAACATATTTCTGCGTCTTTATCTTTGCAGGAGCAGAGAGATTCGAACTCCCATCAACGGTTTTGGAGACCGCTATTCTACCCTTGAACTATGCTCCTAAAATGAGGCGGTGCGGGAAACACCGCCTCGGGATGTATCTTGTGAATTACTTCACAACCTTCAGGATCTGACCGGCACCTACCGTACGGCCGCCCTCACGGATTGCGAAACGCAGACCCTCGTTCAGGGCTACCGGGTAGATCAGCTTCACGGTGATCGTCACGTGGTCGCCGGGCATCACCATGTCTACGCCTGCAGGCAGGTGAACCTCACCGGTAACGTCCATCGTGCGGAGGTAGAACTGCGGACGATAGTTGTTGTGGAACGGCGTGTGACGGCCACCCTCTTCCTTCTTCAGGATGTAGACCTCAGCCTCGAACTCGGTGTGCGGGGTGATCGAGCCGGGCTTGGCGACTACCATACCACGCTTGACCTCCTTCTTGTCGATACCGCGGAGCAGCAGACCTACGTTGTCGCCGGCCTCGCCCTCGTCGAGCAGCTTGCGGAACATCTCGACACCCGTGCAGGTCGAAGTCAGGGTCTTCTCCTCCAGACCGATGATCTCAACGGGATCACCTACATGGATGATACCGGTCTCGATACGGCCCGTAACTACGGTACCACGGCCGGTGATCGAGAATACGTCCTCGATAGGCATCAGGAACGGCTTCTCGTTCTCACGCTGCGGCAGCGGAATGTAGCTGTCTACGGCGTCCATCAGCTCCATGACCTTCTCCTCCCACTTCGGCTCGCCGTTCAGGGCACCCAGGGCGGAACCGCGGATGATGGGGGCGTTGTCGCCGTCATAGTCGTATTTCGAAAGCAGGTCGCGAACCTCCATCTCGACCAGGTCGAGCATTTCGGGATCGTCCACCATGTCGCACTTGTTCAGGAATACTACGATCTTCGGCACGTTCACCTGACGGGCGAGCAGCACGTGCTCGTTGGTCTGAGGCATCGGACCGTCGGTAGCGGCAACCACGAGGATGGCACCGTCCATCTGGGCAGCACCCGTAACCATGTTCTTCACATAGTCGGCGTGTCCCGGGCAGTCTACGTGAGCATAGTGGCGGTTGGCCGTCTGATACTCGACGTGCGAAGTGTTGATCGTAATACCACGCTCTTTCTCCTCGGGTGCGTTGTCGATCGAGTCGAACGAACGGAGCTCCGACAGACCTTTCTTAGCCAGAACGGTCGTAATAGCAGCGGTAAGAGTGGTCTTACCGTGGTCAACGTGACCGATGGTACCGATGTTCACATGCGGTTTCGAACGGTCGAATTTTTCTTTTGCCATAGTAT
>ENA-OZFE01000005-OZFE01000005.1-human-gut-metagenome-genome-assembly--contig:-NODE-5-length-140151-cov-22.229278_pt1 | contig 140151 bp, 113 predicted proteins | sample MGYA00245077_ERZ653627 | MGnify/ENA primary metagenome ERZ653627 (study PRJEB26926, sample SAMN06165121) | human gut metagenome | biome: ENVO:00009003; feature: ENVO:2100002; material: ENVO:00002003...
GTTCGCAAAGCGATCTTCCCTGGCGGGACAAGGACGATGACGACCTGCAATGGGCTCGCCGCTGTGCACGTGTTGCTACCCTCCTATTAGGCAAGAAACCGAGAACAGGTTTAAGACGATAAAGTCATGAAAGAAGCACACAAAAAGCGGCCGCCTCGTGCGACCGCTAATAGTCCGCCGGTCTTGGCGGATATGGGAAAATTACTTTATAAATCTGAAAAATTTATAAAGAAGAACATTCCATCATTATTAAATGACCTTTATCTAGACATTACAATTATAAAGAGAAACGGAAATTTCCATTCATTTTTATCTTTTTATTGCACAATATTTTATACCTTCGTTGAATAATAACAAACTTGATTATACAATGGGCAAAACCATGAATCGTATCAAGGATGTACTTGAAGAGAAAGGAATCAAACAAACATGGCTAGCAGAACGGCTCGGAAAGAGTTTCTGCATCGTAAATTCTTATGTTTGCAATAGGCGACAGCCTAGTTTAGAGGTACTTTTCGAAATTGCAAGAATTCTTCAAGTAGATCCCAAAGACTTAATTGATAGTGATGAGAAATAATAAACAACAATATACATTCATTGATTTGTTCGCCGGACTTGGGGGCTTTCACCTCGCTTTGCAGCAATTAGGGTGTAAGTGCGTATTTGCTTCTGAGATTAAAGATGATTTAAGAAGGTTATATGCTTTAAATTTTCCAGAGACTCCAATTTTTGGCGATATAACAAAGATTAATCCGGAAGACATTCCACCACACGATATTCTATGTGGAGGATTCCCTTGTCAACCATTTAGTCAAGCAGGCAAGAGAGAAGGCTTTAATGACACGAAACAGAGAGGTACGTTATTTGACTATATTTGTGCAATCGTTGCTGCACATAGGCCCAAATATCTTATACTCGAAAATGTACAAAACCTCAAGAATCACGACAACGGCAATACATGGAAAGTAATACAAGAAAAGTTGGCTGCGCTAAATTATGATGTGAAAGCCGACATTCTTTCACCACATCAATTTGGACTTCCCCAACATCGAAAAAGAATTTTCATTGTTGCTATCGCCATTGAAAAAGGTTCTTTAGACCATTTTCGTTTCCCTGTTGCTCAGAAAGGCGCATCGCGTTTTTGCGACATCAATAAGGTTATTGATGCGAGCGACACTAATATCACAAAGCTAAAACCTGAAACAAGGCTTCAACTTGAAGTTTGGCAAGAGTTCATTGACCAAACTATCGCACACGGCGATACTATACCGTCATTCCCTATATGGGCCATGGAATTTGGAGCCACATATGATTTCAAAAGTAAAGCCCCTGCATTCCAATCTCTTGAAAATTTACAAGGCAAGTTTGGGAAATTGGGTCAACCCATAAATGGACTGACAAAAGAAGATTGCATAGCACAGTTACCCAACTATGCTCAAACTACAACTTCACTAATATTTCCAAATTGGAAAATAAGATATATCGAACAAAACCGCAAATTTTATGAACGAAACAAATCATGGCTTGATCCGTGGATTGAAAAAATTCGCAATTTTGAAAATAGCCATTTGAAAATGGAATGGAATTGCGGTATTACGGCTACTCCTACACTTGAAGATAAAATTATCCAATTCAGAGCTTCGGGTATTCGTGTAAAATTACCCAATTTCGCACCTGCACTAAATTTGGTAGGTACTCAAATTCCTATTTTCCCATGGGTAAAATTACCTGCTGAAATACTATCTGAGGGAGAGCCAAATAAAGGCCGCTATATGACAATCCGTGAAGCCGCTGCAATTCAAGGTATGCAAGACTTGAATTTTAGCTCGCTTTCATCTACACGAACTTTAGAGGCCTTGGGTAATGCTATAAATGTAACATTGGTACGCCGTATCGCAAAACTCCTATTGAACGATGAACAACAATAAAGTTTCCATAGCTACCAAGCCATTAGTATATTCTGCTTTTCGTTACATCGAAAATAAGGTATGGAACGCTCTTGCAGAATATGTAGATAATGCTGTGCAGAGTTTCAAAGACCATATAGATATTCTGAAAAACATTAACCCTAATGGCAAACTCCGTGTAGATATTAACATTGATATAGAGCAAGATATAATTACCATTACTGATAATGCCTTCGGTATAACTAACGAAAATTACGACAGAGCTTTTGAGTTAGCCAATATTCCATTAGACCGCAAGGGACTCAATGAATTTGGTATGGGTATGAAAGTTTCCTCTATTTGGTTATCCGATCTTTGGACAGTTCAGACTAAAGCGTATGGAGAAAGTGAAATAAAAACGTTAGTTTTTGATATTCACGAAGTAACCCAAAACCAAGAAGTAGAACTTCCCATAAACACCGAACCTGCAAATTTATCAGAGCATTATACTATAATAACCCTTACTAAACTATCTCAGAATAAGCCACGCACTCGCCAAATTGCATATGTCAAGAAGCATTTGGCAAGTATTTATTCCAAATACATTCGTGAAGGTATTTTAGATTTAGTTGTTAATGGTGAACTTTTAGAGGACACGCAACTGCAATGTCTCATTGCTCCATATTACAAAACTCCTAATGGAGAGAAGATTACATGGCGCAGAGAAATCAATTTTGTAGCTCCTAAATATGATGAAACTGGTAAGCAGATAGGTGTATATTATGCCAAAGGATTCATCGGTATTCTTGAAAAAATGTCTACTTCCGTAGATAATGGTATCCTATTGTTCAGGCGTGGTCGTGTTATCGGAAGCAGTTATGATGAAAAATTTCGTCCAAAAATTCTGAGCGGCGAAGAAGGTTCCCCTCGCTATAAACGAATTTTTGGAGAATTGGAACTTGAAGGCTTTGATGTAAGTTTCACCAAAAGTTCTTTCCAGGACGATGATGAGTTTTCTACTTTCATTGAAATTCTTAAAGGCGACATTGACCGAGATAAATCTTTAGACTTATTTGGTCAGGCACAAAACTACACCAAGCCCAAAACTCAAGCAGATAAGACCAGGGCTGCTCAGCAACTTGTTAAAACCATAGCTGATGAAATATCCAAGCCAATGGAATTGCCCGTTGAGCCAATAGAAGTTCCTGCAACTATTGCTAAAACTTCGATAATAACTACTGTTGTTGAAGCCCCTACTCAAACAGAGACTGCGCAGACCATTGAAAACGAGTCATTTGAAATTCCGGCTATTGAGACCGAGGTTAAGCCCTCTGCTTCAACTTCATTCAGATTGGTTATTAATGGTGTTTCCGAAAGTTCAAGCAAAGGTCTTTATTCTTTGGTAAATAAACCTGACGGGAAATATTATGCTACTATAAATTTGTCTAATGGGTTCTTTGAACGTTTTAGAGACTGTCTTTCTTCTGAAGACAGTATTTTGCAGTTAGCTTATTTTATTAAAAATTTGGTAGTAACAGAACTTCTTCTATTGCAATCCGGCACACCTTCGGCTGCAGCTTTTAGAAATAAGTTCAATCAACTTTTTGGCCTGATATGACAGAAATTATTTCCATAACTGATATAGTACAAGATCCTCCAAAGGACTACTTTATGCCGTCCATTGGAGAACGCACTATGGCGTTTATAAATAGCCAGGAAAAGATTGATGAGGACAGCAAACTCACAATAATAGAAGAAGCACAAGATATTCTTTCTCATTGTATTCTTCCCGGTAATCAAGAATCTATAACCAACATTGCTGTTGGTTATGTTCAGAGTGGAAAGACATTATCTTTCACTACTCTAACAGCACTTGCTGCTGATAATAATTGGCGTATAGTCATTTATCTTACTGGCACTAAGACTAATCTCAAAGAGCAGACTTCTTCTCGCTTGCGTCAAGATCTTCTTTTTGACGAAAACGAATACTACAAAATTTTCACAGACCCAAGCATCTCAGATCGCAACCGCATAAAGAATTTTATGGAGATAGGGCAAGAAGTTCTTCTTTTTCCTATCCTTAAACATTATAAGCATATAAATTCTTTAGCTCAGATTTTTGAAGACCCCGAAATCAAAAATATTGTTAAGAATTTTGGTGTCATTATTATTGATGATGAGGCTGACCAAGCAAGTTTCAACACTTTTGCAAAGAAGAATGCAGGAAAAGAAGACTGGGAAGATGATGATTTTAGCAGAACTTATAGCGCAATCTTACGATTGAAGAAAACTCTGCCCAATCATTCATATATTCAATATACTGCCACTCCGCAAGCGGCGTTCCTTATTGACAATAACGACATTCTTTCTCCCAAATACCATACTGTCTTGACTCCAGGTAAAGGATATACGGGTGGTAAATATTTCTTCAAGAATACGGAGTGCAACTTGCTCTCCATTATCCCTGATGAAGAAATTTATCATTACAGCCGCAATCCTTTAACTGAAATACCAACCTCTTTAATGGAGGCTTTAAGGCAATTCATTATCAGCGTAGCCATTGTTGTCATCAAAGAAAAGCGTCAGCCATTTCTTTCTATGATGGTCCACATTGACGGTCGCAGAGATACCAACGAAATTTTCGAGCACTGGATTTCAAATAACTTACAGTATTATTTGGAAATTCTTCGTGCTCCTCAAGGCGACCCTGGCAAAGATCTCTATATCCAGTCTCTTAAACAGTCATTCGATAGTATAACTCAATACATGGAGAATCCTCCTTCTTTTGAGGAAGTCCTTCCATTAATTCCGCGCACTATACTTAGGACACAATGCCATTTGGTTCAAGGTGACGGTGAGAATACCATTGATTGGAATGCTGAGAAAGGGCATATTTTAATCGGTGCAGATATGCTCAACCGAGGATTCACTATTGAGAAACTTTCAATATCCTATATGCCTCGCACATCTGCCGGACGCTCAACTGCTGACACCATTGAACAACGATGCCGATTTTTTGGATATAAGATGCCATACATTGACGTATGCCGGGTGTTTCTCAGTGCTAAGAGTAAAGACGAATATACCGCTTATGTCGAGCATGAAGAAGTTTTGCGGTCGAGTTTAAAGCAATGCCATACGCTCGCTGAGTTCAGCAAACATTCTATAACAATGCTTCTTTCTGATTTACTCAATCCTACCCGTACAAACATTCTATCTAATAAGTTAGTAAGAGATAAACTTATTGGCTGGAGACAGATGTTATCACTCGATTGTATGCAAGAGAACAAAAGACTCTGTGTTGACTTCCTCAGCCACATAGAATCTTTTATCCTATGCAGCGAATATGGCAACGAAATTAGAAATCATCGTCACGCGTTAGTACCTATTGATGAATTTATTAAATTTTTCCGTGAGTTCAAGTACATGGATGTACCGAATATTACAAGAAAAATTGTTACTATCCAATACCTTCAATACATGAAGGATTTCGAAAATATTGGGGCGATTGATGTCTACCAAATGGCTTATCAAACGGAAACTTCAAGAAATTTCCGTAGCCGTAAAATTAAGGGGAATAAGCCCAATAACCTTCAAGCCGGTCGAGCAGATAATGGTTCTTATCCAGGTGATAAAGAATTCTGCTCAAATTCTGTCGTATCGGTTCAGTTTCACCATATTATTCTTGATGACCCCGGAGTACAATATGGTAAGAAAGATTTGTTTAACCTCGCCTTCTACTATCCATCCACTATCGGTGAAGATTTTATAAGGCTCGACAAACCTGTGGAAGATGAAGACTCTGAATAATATTAACTTACTTGAGAAGTTCCGTGAACTTAAGGCCCGGCCTCATACTAAGAATGGCTTTAATGCTGTTGTAATTTCTAAAACTTCTCCACATCGTTTAGGCATAACCTCGGAAGGTTACCCTATATTTTTCATCGCTTGTTCTTCATCTGAGCGTGTTTCAGATATTAACCTGCGACTTTTCAAAGTCTTGTTCAATCGCCGATGTACCATTTCCGACACTACTACAGAGTCAGATATTCAAGGTACATTTTCGATAATACAGTTAAGTTCACAAAATCCAGACTTCCAAAAATATTTTCTGGAAGTAGTTTTTCTACTTTTATGCCGGTTGGAGGACAAGCCTACCGTCAATATATTGAAAGCCGAAGTATCAAAATTGATAAGCCTCTTTACGAGTGTAAAATCAATTTCTAAAGAAGTAGTTAGAGGCCTTTGGGCTGAGCTAATTTTGATTAAGCGAGCCTCAAATCCGTCATACCTTATTCGCTCCTGGCACGTTGTTCCTGAGGATAAATTCGACTTTAACGATGGTTCTGATAAAGTAGAAGTCAAATCTACTAATGGGACTAAACGAGAACATACATTTTCTCTTGAACAACTCAATCCTAATAAAGGATCAAGATTGCTCATCGCTTCAATGTTTGTTTCGCAAACTGGAGTAGGTAAAACTATTTTTGACCTTGTAGACGAAATTAGTTCTTCTATTTCTGACGTTGATGTTCTGTTTAAACTCCGCGAAGAAACAACCCAAACGATTGGTTCGCATATCGAAGAAGTTTCCAACATGTTCTTTGATGAAAATGTCAGCCTTGATAGTTTACGGTTCTTCGATTACGCCTCTATACCCTCTATCAATATAGCAAATGTTCCAGCGGAAGTTTCTGCCATTCATTTCCGCTCAGATCTTAGCGATGTTTCACCTGTCGACTCTTTCGACCAAGACAGTGTCTTGTTTAAATCTTTATAGTCTATGGCGAAACAACAGTATTTAAAAGGGGCTGCTTTATACGACAAATTCCTTTCGGGATTTGCACATTATGCAGGGCTTAATATCATTTCGAGAAATGATATTTTACACATTAGCATTGACGGACACGAATACTACATTTATCTCAAATGTATTTCACACAAAGGTAATCCATATCCGCTTAATGATCAACGAGCTCAGCTACCGCAACGTCCTATATTCGACAAAGTAAAATCTTCTGGCATAGATTTCCTTTTCCTTGGATACGATATGGATAATGATGTATTTGTCTGCTGGGACCCACTAAAAGTTCGTCAACGTCTAAACGTAAAATCCTATGTTTCTTTTTATAGTTTCAAGGACTTGCAAAGCAACGTTCAATTAGGAAAAATTGACTCCGCCGAACTTTCAAATGGTGATAAATTTGTGCTTTTCAAGAGGGATGATATGCTTTCCTTTTTCAATATGATAAAGGTACACTTCCCTCGATTGAAGGAAACTGACCAGATTGATGAATCAGAGGAAGAAATGCCAATATCAGCACCGACAACAACCACTTCCCAAAAAGTTGAAGTTGTTGGTATCCTTTCAAATGTTATTTCTGACCAATCAGTTAAGTTACTCATTGATTCTATGGTAGCAAATGAACAAAATCGCATGCAAATCATTTGCTCTTGCATGAATGATTTTCAAAAGTTTTATTACAAAATGAAACTTACCGATTGGAAAAGAATCATTTACACTTACCTTGATGAAACAGAGACATTTGTAGATGAAAATAATTAACGATTTGTAGGCACACTCACTCTTGGATATGTATATGTCCAAAAGTTCTGTTCTTCCCTCCCAGGCATAAGCACGAAGGCATTATAAATAGTGCGGTACTACGGGACAGTATTTATTATCCATCACCTTGATAATGGACCGTGTGACACTACACAATGAAATACATCCTGTATAGAGACCGGTTCTCCAACTGTGTATCTCCTTAAGGATAAGTTCCGTAATACTGCTGATGATCTCCACATATGCGGTTAATGAGTGCGGTCATGGAAGTTTAAAAACTGAGAGAACACGTATTTTCTTTAATGTATATATCTTTCTATGTTAGTCTGGTAAAAATAAATTCGAACAACTTTATAACTATTTAATTATCATGGTTTTCAAAGAACTATTTTTGTTTTTTTAAGTAGATACTAGTGATATTATTTCCTATATTTGTTACATGAAAGAGATGACAACGATAAATAAATTAATGCAGTATTGCATAAGGCAATACTATGTTCCCAAAAAATGTAGATCTTGTGTAAATGACAAGCAGTGTATCGCTTCGGAGAACTGCTATAAAGTTTGCATCTATAAAGTTCACCGTATAGCAAATAAATCTTTACACTACAATTGTACAAATATGTTATTTTGCTATGTCTTGAAACATTTTTATAGGTATGCCTCAGAAATAGAATCTATATTTGAGCGATTTTTTTATAATTACCACAGCCATATCAGAGTCGCATCTATTGGATGTGGACCAGCGTCTGAATTCTACGGTATTACAGATTTTTTAGAGAATAACACAGAGTGTAAACTTACTTTTGATTATACTGGTCTAGATATCGACGACTTCTGGCAGCCAATATGGGATTATACGCAAGAGAACTTTAAGAATGCCAAATTTATAAAAAGTGATTTTTTTGAATACTACAACGGACATGAGTTTCCTGAAGTAGTAATTATTAATTATATGCTTTCTGATATGGCCAAATATAACCCAGATGGCATAAATAACTTCTTAGATAATCTAATAGGTTTCTTAAATGCAATGCCTTATGGTGTTATTATCATAAATGACATAAATTATGAAAAAGATACTATAGAGACAGCTTTCGGATGCCTGCATTATTTGCACAGAAAAATCGCAACTTTGCCATACATTCAAATACATTTAGGGAGTTTTTCAAAACGACCAATTTCTCATAAATACTTTGGCAAACGAATTGCTAATGATAGCATACGTGCAAAGATGATAGATATTCCGTTTGACATTCAGCCATTTAACAAATGCAATAGTATTCAGTATATTATAATAAAGCATCAAAGTGAGAAACTATGATATTAAGTGTAAGCCGTCGAACAGATATACCCGCCTTTTATGCAGATTGGTTCTTTAATCGAATAAAAGAGGGTTTCATATATGTGCGCAACCCGATGAATATTCATCAGGTAAGCAGAATTAGCCTATCACCAAGTATTATTGATTGCATAGTATTCTGGAGTAAGAACCCCAAACCAATGCTTGACAGGCTTGATGAACTCAAGAACTATATGTACTACTTTCAGTTCACAATCAATCCATATGATATAAAACTCGAAGAGTACGTTCCTACAAAATCTGGAATAATTGACACGTTTAAGGAACTCTCCAACAAAATTGGTCCTGAGAGGGTAATCTGGAGATATGATCCAATTATCTTAACAGATACCCTGACAATGGAGTATCATGTGAAATACTTCGAAGAATTAGCAAAAAGGCTCAATGGGTTTACCCAAACGTGTGTAATCAGTTTCGTTGATTTATACAAAAAGACAGAACGCAACCTAAAAGGACTTACTGCCAGGGAACTATCTCAATCTGAGATGCTGAAACTTGCTACTAACTTAGCTTTTATAGCAAGAAGATATGGTATCACAATCCAATCCTGCGCTGAGAAAATTGAATTAGCGAGTGTTGGTATCCAACATGGACATTGTATTGATAACATTCTCATTGAAGATTTACTTGGCGTAAAACTCGTTGTCTCAAAAGATAAAAACCAAAGGCCGGAATGCGGATGTGTTCAAAGCATTGATGTGGGAGAGTACAATACCTGCAAACACCTATGTAAATATTGTTACGCAAACTTTAACGCTCATAAAGTACACGAAAAGATTCTGAAGCATAATCCGGAATCACCACTACTAATTGGTGAGGTAACACCTGAAGACAAGATAACAGAAAGAAAAATATTCTCCTTTATAAGTCAGAAAGGTCTGTTCTAAGTCTAGTGTAAACTAGACTGTGTCAAGTTGTTTTTCAGAGTTGTTTTGGAACCTTCAATATGCTAAAACGGCTCCGCTAAGTTATCAACACCTTCAAAAACTCCAAACAAAAGATGCTGTGAGGCTAAGATCCTGAACCTGTCCGGGAACTGGCCAGTTGCTAGGCCATCTGGCCCCAGTTCTGCACCGATCGGGTCCATTTCTTCCTGATTCTCGTAAATGCAAGATAGACAATCCTGGGCGGTACCAGATGTAAATACGCCCTTGTTCTTGGTTGCCTTGCGGAACTGGCGGTGATAGCCTTCAACGGTATTTGTAGTATATATTATCCTTCTGATATGCTGTGAGAACTAGAATAGACGGTCAGACGGTCCCAGTTGTCACGCCAGTTTTTGATGACAATCGGATAGCCCTCGCCCCACTTGATTTCAAGGTCGTCAAGTGACTTTTCTGCAGCATCTCTGTTGATCGCCTGATATACGAGTTTCAGGTCCGTATGAACTCCTTCTGGTTCTTGTTGGCCACATACTTGACAGAGTTGCGTATCTGGTGTACGATGCAGAACTGAACGCAGTTTGAGGAAAGATATTTGCAATCGCATCTGGAAAGTCCTTGAGCCCGTCAACACAAGCGATGAGAATATCCCGAACTACTCTGTTCTGGAGATCCGTAAAGTACACCGAGCCAGAAGTTAGCTCCCGCGCTCTTGGATATGTACATGCCCAGAAGTTCTTTCCTTCCCTCGCATGTAAGGGCCAGTACATTATAGATGGCTCGTGTCACTGGACGGTTCTTCTCGTCCATTACCTTATAATGCACAGCATCAAGCCATACAATGGGATACACCCGGTCCAGAGGCCAGTTTTTCCAACTCTGTATTTCCGGAAGGACACGGTCCGTTATGCTGCTTATGGTCTCTGCCGATATGCGGTTGCCGAACTGCTCCTCCAGGATGTCGCTTATCTCCCTTGTGCTGTTGCCGATGGCGTACAGGCCTATGATTCTGTCCGCAAGTGAGTCCGCAAGGATCTTCTCGCGTTTGCGCACAACCTGGGGACCGAAAGTGCCGTCGCGGTCCCGGGGTGTGTTTATGGTTATTTCTCCCATTGATGTCTGTACCTGCTTACTCATGTGCCCGTTGCGGCGGTTGTCCATCTCGCGTTCGACTCCGTCAAGATGACTGTCCATTTCTCCTTCCAGGACGCTGTTCAGCAGATTATCCAACAAAGATACCAATACTCCGTCCTTGCCAGATAGAGGCACTCTTACCTTCAACTTTTCGATGGCTTTTGCCTTGAATTCCTCAAAACCCAATGAAATTAAAGTGTATCTATAAAGTCAACAATTTCTTTTCATTTACTTGATACACTTTAGTTTACTGTCACGTATTTTGTGATTAAATTACACTATTCAATTCTTTAGTGTATTTATTGAATATTCTGATAAAAATTTCATCAATTAGCACTATAATCGCAAACCTAAAAAAATAATTTTCATACTTATAAGTCTCTGACAATATATTTGTTAATGTTGGAAGATTATCCTGATACGATTTTAAGTTATGTGCACATCGATTCCGGTGTTTGTATACAATCTTATTATAGTATTCTATTAAATTTGTATCAAATAATGATTTATTTGACATAAAACTTTCACTATAAATATCATTGTAATTTGATTGAAAAAATAAAAAATTCTGCTGTTCCCATATTGAAATAGGAGAGTCTTTGATTAATTCAATGATTTTATCATTTATATCTTTCAATATCATTTTTTGTGCAAAAATACTTCTATCTTTATCAGTTAAATTTTGCCTCATATAATAATGAGTCATACCATCAGATAACTTATTGATTTCATCAGCATGTAGTTCTCTTCCTTTTTTTCGTGTTTGATTTGCAATTGCTGTATCTATTTTTGCTTTTAGAGATTCTTTCACAATTGGAGATATATCAATATTACAAAAAATGGAGTACCAGTTAAACGAGTTATTAATTCTTGCAATTGCATTTATTAAATCTTTATATACATGATTTTTATCTTCATATCTAGAACACTCTCCATAATTTTTTTTAAGATACTGATAACGATATTCATAATCATTCGATGCTATTTCCCAGCATATACACTTCATTTTTTGCTCTAATGCGCCTGTCATTTTCAAGAATGTTGTTTGCATTACATACTCGCTAAGAGCTTGTGTTTCTATACCAATTCCTATACCACGGCATGCAATTATACTTTCTTCAAGAATACCTAAAATAGGTGTTAGTATAAATTTTGTATGAGTATTATTTCGCATATGCACTATAGATATCAATTGAAGATTGTATTCTATCTCTCAAATTATTCAATCTGTTTGTATTCTTTGAATAATTATCGTCATCTCTTTTCCCTTTTATAACTTTGGCAAGTTCGTCTATTAGTTTCTCCTCAAATTGTATGGTTTTTCTTTCGAATAACACAAAGTAGATTAACCCAAACAACCAATAGTCAGCATCTACCCATGATGTAAATGCTTGCCTTTTGGCATCTAAGCCAAGTTGTGCCTTTATGGAGTTAAGACTATTGTATAACGAATCGTATAATTGTAGCCAATCATTATTAGGGAATGTCTTGTCAAAATCGAACTTATTAAATTTATCAGTACGATCATCTTGCTCTAGATTTACTATATAAGACACATAATCAGCATAATAATTTTCCCTTGAACTATAAGCAGAATACCCTACCAATACTTTTCGTACATCTTTATTATTTGCAACATACTGCGATAAAATTGACATATACCGAACAATATCTATCTTTCTCAATTGCATTTTTTCATACATTTTGATTTCGCATAATACATCTTTCCCTTCTGATGTCCGTCCATCAAAATATTTTTCCAATTCCGTATTTAAGTAATACAATGAGCGACGACTCTCTAATGGAGATAGTTTCAACCCTAAATAGTTCATATTTCTAAATAGAGTTGAGAAGAATTTTTGTGTTTCATTTTTATCAGTTCTTGCAGGTATTATATATGAAAACCCCAAAAAAGTCTTCTCGAAAAAATCTTCTTTATTTGTTATCGAAGATATTTTTAGTTCCTTATATTTACCTGTTTTAGTGATTCTATTTTTAATTGCATCAATATTATTGTTCGCAACATCATCTTCTAACATTTCTTCAAATGTCCAACCAATAATTTTAGTTGTATGTTCATCGCCTTCGTCGCTATCATCAGACGAAGCGAGTTCCTCTACACTTGAAAATTTATCTTTATCTGGAATATATCCTAGATAAGACAAAAGGATAGATGTTAAGCGTTGTTGACCATCTAAAAGCAAATTTTGCCCTCTTCCCTCGCAGTTATAATTTGCGATTGTGATAGGTTGTACAAATTGGCCATCCCCCAATGATTTAATTAAACGTGTTATATCTTTTTCATCCCAGACAAAACTTCTTTGATAATTAGGAAGAACAATATTGCGTTTTAGCAGCAAGTTGATCCAATGCTTCAATGAATACTCACCATAATAAACTCTACTTTCCATAAAATACCTCAATTGCAAATTTGATGAATTAATACAAACTTAACTAAAACTTCGCATATGGCACATTTTAGCGCCTACCATTGCTTCCGATTCCTGCGCACTATTGTCACCATTCTCTGTGCACTCACTTATCATTTTCTGCGCACTCGTGTTTTCTGTTTACAAACGTATCACGGCTGTCATATTCCCCCGAAGCGATCAATTCCTCGCTATCTTCCTACTCTTCCGGCGCAGGCCGTGGCACTTTGATATAGAATCCCGGGTACTCATCGTCGCCCATTACGGCCAGCTGCTCAAACCGATGTTGAATCTCCACCAGCCGTTCAAGATATAGCCATTAACTGCAATTTACCATTGGCGGCTTTCTTCCAACGTCTCCAAATGCGAGGCATTCAACCCGACCTCCTTCGCCAAATCAGCAAGGAGTTTTCTGTCTATGATCTTTCTTTCGTTCATTTCCAAAAATCTTGACATGTCTTGTATATAAACTGAATATCAATTTATCACCAATAACTGAATTCAGTTTCTATTTACACAAAATTATGGACAGTATCATATTTTACCATATCAGATTATTTGCACAAATGGTAAAACTTGATCTTTAATATAACATAGTCTTCACATCTTACTTCACACAGAAACCAAAATATCTTTCTATGTGTTATTTCGAGTCTTCCAATAGTGGAGCCTTTTCGCACTTTTTACCCAAAGTAGCAATCTGCTCAATACCATATTTAGACAAGAACCATCTAACAGAAATGTTCTCAAACAGATTATCGAAGAAGTTTACGTAATACCTTTTCTCGAAAGAATATTGTATTCTTCTAGTTGGTTTACCAAAAGTTCCTGACATCATAAGCGAAGGTGCTATGTGCTCAGAATCAATATGCTTTTCATGATCATTTACACAATTAGGTTTCAATTCATGAACTGTTCCAATAAAATTCACCATCAATTCTGGAAAAGGTGTCAAATGTTTAGCTTCACAAAAAGTGACAATATGCTCTTTGGGAATATATGACAGCGTTTTCTTAGTTGCATAGTAGTCCTTCGTTTCCGCTGGAGTATTGGAGGTTGAAACTACAATATCAGGGGTTGTAAATACCTTTTCGTCGAACGCAGATTGCGCTGTAGCATTGTGATATATATAAACAACATCATCAATACCTTGATTTCCCTTTTTTGTCGCCTTAAAATAAGAAAAGTTCTTTAGTAAGCCTGTTGGGCTGCACTTGAATTTGAATTTTCCACCCTGCAGATTTTGTACGTCCAACTTATAACCTTTCTTCTCATAGTATCGGATAACAAAATTATAGCATGTCATCTCAAAATAGTCACTTATTCTTTTTGAATGATCTGCGAGCAATACCTTATATTTTTTGGAAAACTCCGTCAGTTCCTTTTCAAAGTCTGAGGGTGCTTTAAATGGAGTTGTCTTCTTCATCTTCCTTTTTATAAAACAAATCCTTACAATTTCTCATAAACTGGATGGTCTCAGAGTACTCAAAGAACCCGGAATCCAGTTGATACTTTTCCTGAATCTGGGTAAATTTGATTATGGCAGAAAGAAGACGTTTTTGTTGCTTGTTATCAAATACCATTTCACCAACTTTAATTGCGCATTCATTCCCTCCCATACCAGAAGAGTTACGATTAACAGACTCATAGAAAGACACAGCACCATTCATGTGTCCCATTACATGCCTGTAGAATATACTAATTGCCAACAAAGCCTCTACTGTGGATACATAGCTTTGAAGCATCTGATAATGATTCTCAGCATTAGCCCATATCCGGTCAATCTCCTTTCTTCTACTATCATACTCAAGGTAGATAGGGCGAGTAACATTGCCAGGCAATCTGCTAGTCAATATGTTTATAATAGGTGTTTGTCCCATATATTACGATTTTTTCTATCAATAATAGCTGAATTATTATCCAATTATAAGAATATTTTTAGGGGCATAATACATTCATCAGCAAATATATTGTTGAAATATTTGTCATCCTATAAATCTCATTCTAGAAATAGAAAAATCCATTTATTGTGTTTAGCGACATACAAATATTACCAAATTAAACATCATATTTTTTCTACTTTCCAAATCTTCCTCAATTCATCACAATCAATTTTGTCAAATCGATCTTGCTGGATAGCAACACACAACATATATCGAGGCCGGCTCATACCTACATATGCGACTCTTAAGTTTTTGAGTGTATCCGCATCTGTTCCTGTATAAGCAACGCCTTTAAATTGTTCTGCTAAGCGGTCTGATTCATGATGTCTATTGTAAAATGTTTCCAGATAGAGTGTCGCAGCATGAGTCTCTCCTTTGACAGCATGGACTGTGGATACCTCAATGTCTATTGTACCACTATCACCATGGTAAACATTCCTATGTTCCGTTGCTTGGCCCTTGGGGAGATTTTCGTTTATTGCATTAAAGAAACTGAGTGCATCTGGAGTCTCTTCTTTCCTATATAAGGGCAATATTGTTTCTATAATATATTGATGTATAGTGTTTCTTATTTTGTTTATATCATCGTCGCTATTGCTCTTGGCTATGAGTAAGGCCCAATTCATGACTTCTTTTAGAAAGTTCTCTTTTTGCTCAATATTCGTTGCGGTCAGGAATTCTAAAAAGGAGGTCTTGGTGTAACGTCGATTACCATTTCTTATTTCACATAAATCCAGATATTTTAATATACCTTGAATGATAGATGTGGCATGTTCCTTAATGGTTCCATGGAGATTTTTGAGTATGAATTCATTGAAAGAAACTCCTTCCACTTTAGGTCCTGCATTCTTCTTTTCAAACTGAGGAAAGTATGACTCTATATATCTTTTTTGAGCACTGGCCCCTTTCTTTCCGACCCATCCACAAGCCTTAACATTTATTCTGTGTAGTGGATCTTCTCGTTTCTCTTGATTTGCAATATCCGAGATTGAACGATTATTCATTTCTGGAATCAATGTTGTATTGAGCAGTTCCACATATTTGGGAAGAACAGATAAGGGATCCTTATAAGTAATGATGATAGGGGTTACAGATGGAATCTCATCATTGCCTACAAGTTTATCATTCGGTACCATGCATAACGATCTCAACGGTTTGGCGATTTTTTCTCCGAACCGGATGCTGTCGTGAATATGTAAGACTTGCTTATCTTTTAATTTGTCATTTTCCGGTCCGCTACATTCGTCTCTCTCATAGATAGCTTGGCAGTAATCTCCAAAACGCTGAATGACCACTTTATTCTCGTCAAATATCTGTTGGATTAAATCTACTTGCAGTCCGTCACAGTCCTGAACTTCATCTATAAACAAATATTTAAACCTCTTGTCGGAGAAACGGCTGAAATCGAGTTCCTTCTCCCGAATATACCGAAATGCCAGGTCATAAGCATCCTGGAAGGATAAAATACCTTCGCTAAACATTTCCTCTTTTATCTTCATATATTCAGTACCGGATTGAGAATCTACTCCTATCGGGTCAGAATTTGTTATAATTTTATTATTTTCCCAATCAACTTTAAACGAAAGAATTAGACTGTTCTGGATGCTGTTTTTCTTTGTTTGAATCAAAGATCTGTATTCTCTAGGAATTTGACTCCAATTATAATTTGTTAATTGAAAAATATATTTGTCAACCCTCTTTTTCTTCTTAATAACATTTGCAGCCGTTAGCATATCCACGCCACCCAATGCTTCTATCTCGGCGGCATTAATAGTATGTTCTTTTGAAGCGGTTCGTGCAAATATCAGTCCTCTAAGTTTACTTTCACGGAAAGGTAATTTATAATATTTTTTCAAGAATACAGCATTACTCATTTCATCATCCACATATGTTATTTGACTACCATAAAAATAATGAAGGGCTGCAACTGTAACATATTTGTGTAAAAAAGTTTGTATGGTTCCAAAAAAATTAGGATACCGGAAAAGCACATCTGCTTTTGTGCCAAGTTTTGCTTTTATTTCATCGATAGCGACATTGGTATGTGTCAGTACACATATGCCCTTTCCTTCAGGCAGAGGCATTTTATTAGCAAGAATAATCAATTTTGCCAGCAATGTCGTTGTCTTACCACTTCCAGGACAAGCCTGAACATAGCAACTGCTATCTTCTTTGATAATATTTACCTTGTCAGAATCAAAAGGTTTCTTATCTTTCAACAGAATATCGTGGGCTATTTTTATTTCTTCATCAGTAGCAAATGGCATAATCTTTCTTTTTAGATTTATTCCGTAACATATTTGATGGCCTCCACAAGATACTTCAGTTTGTCGTCATTCTCAACGATAGACTTCACTTTATTTCGATTTACAGTTCCATCACTAACAGGAGCTAACTCTCCTGCGAGCATTCCTGCTAAATACTGCGCAGTAATGGCTTTACTTACGGTTCCATCATTCAAAGGTTCAAAAATCTTATATACCACTTCTTTAGTTAGAATGCCTCCGTCTGGAAACTCATCCGTTACATCATTCCATAATTGATTCAAAATTTTATCTGTTATTTCCAGCTCAGGATGGTCCTTTTCCTGTTGGGCTGCTTTTATCGCTGTAGCCAATAACCTGTACAAGCCACTTCCAGCAATCTCATATTCTAATGTCCATGCTTGTGGCAGGAATATTTTGATTTTATCTGCATTGATGGCATTTTCTAATCGCATTCTCTTTTCTTCTCGAATCCGAGCTAATATATCTTCATTTAAGATCACTCTTTTATCTTCTGTTAGTATAGCCTTCATGCGGTCTATTGTTTCACCAATAGGTTTAAAATCAGCGTTCTTATGCTCCTTGACTTCTTCCTCAAAGGCAGATTTACTCCCGAAGACAGTTGACATAGCATCATAATCTACTTCGGTTGAAATTTTCTCTAACTCAGGCCTTAGATCATCTCTCAACCAATATTTCGGAGTTTTTCGATCTTTACTATTGTCATCGTAATATTCAAAAGCTCTGACATCCAGATCAGAAATAACAGCTATAGGCATTCCAAATGATTTTCCATCTTTGCGTTTAAATATATTGACATATCTTTTATATGCTGTACTTCCCACGTTCACAACGGATACGCCATACTGATAAAGATTCTTCCCAATCAATTGGGCTATAGCAGGTATTAGCAGATTTTCTGCATCACCCTCCACCATGATTAGCCCTCTGGCAAAGAATAAGTTGGCTTTTGTTGCATCGAGGAATCTTTCTAAAAATTTGTAGTCGGCTGGCTTCATTTTTGTATATTCTGATGACATGGGAAATGCATCATTACCTTTCAGCACAATCATATTCGCCAACTTTATCTTCGATGCCAATGTAATGCTATGGGTTGAAAGGATAAATTGCTCATTTTTCTTTTGGGAAGAAATATATTCAATCAGTCTCAATTGATATTGAGGATGAAGGTGAGCCTCCAATTCTTCCACAAGAGCTAATTTCAATCCTTTCTTCTGGTTGTTAAAGAGCAGCATTTCAGCCGCTATGCATAGTAAGTTGAGAGTCCCAAGCCCCGATTTATTACCTTCCATAATCAAATCGAGTAGTCTCAATATTTCTGTCAGTTCCCCTCCTGTCAGTTTAACCTCAGCTTTCCGCGGGTCACCTTTCAACAGAAAATGATCTTTTAGGAAACTGTTGATTTCGCTTGTTATACTTTCTCCACTACCTCCAATCTTGAAATAGTTCTCAATTTCCTTTTTCAGTTTTTCATAATCTGTTTCAAGTTTATGTTTTGTAATATTCCCTTGAACGTCTTTCTCCGTTTTGAAAAGTTCATGTGCACTCAGTATCTGTGCCAGCCTTGACTTGTACCCGTGAGTCATGTCTGTGAGCGCATCCCTAAGTGGCTTAAAATATACTACTTTTAGAAGTTCTCTTGCTTCAGAATCCATTCTATCAGTTTGACCTTCGATCCCTGCGGAGAAAGTCGGCATTATTACGTTATCTTTTCGCTTAACGTATAGCCATACTTTTAGCAAATATTTTGTCTTGTCTTCGTTCCACGACAACCACTCCCAAAATAATCCAGCGTCTTGTTCATTTACCCCGTCAAATACACATTCTATTTTAAACTCATCTTTTCTGTTTCCATCATGATCTTGATAGAAATCTTTGTCCTCAAATTGAATAAATTCTCCGCTCTGAGTTCTTAACACATAACGAATGGCATCCACAATAGCTGTTTTACCTGAATCATTCTCTCCAATCAGGACATTCACTCCTTTTTGAAAATGAATTTCTAACCCAGGCTTCCCATCAGCCATAGCACAATATTTTCTAAAATTCCAAAGTCTAAGTATTGAAAGGTACATTATTTTCTACTTTATCATATTTTATATTAATAAGTATCAGTTCATTTGCTAGGATCTCTTCCAAAAGATGATCAATATACACCTCATCTGTCTAAAAGGGCATCAGAAAAACATCCTAAATATCCTTAGCGGGAGACGTGCATTGTGGACTAGATAGCTTCATAACTTATTCTTTTTTGGATGCTCTTTCCCGTTTCTTAAGGCTCAAATCCTGCAAGACCTTTCCCATTGCATCTTCTTTGGCAAGTAGAAGTATATCATCATCCAGTTGAAGCGCATAGAGAACTCTGAGATAAATGCCGATAGCTACTGTCGGTGCGCCCTTTTCAATCCGGCCAACTGTAAGTTGTGAGCAGGTTGCGCGTTCGGCAACCTGAGCCATACTGAGATTCCTGCGCAGTCTAGCCAGTTTGATTTGCTCACCCACTATCTGCATATTCTGCTCCAGTTTTCTGGGCAACTTGGTACCCATTGTACTTTTTGTCATAGCTCAACATATCATATAATATGCAAACATACTACTTTTCACCTATTTAATGATGTGTTATAGGTAAAATTCGCAAGAATAGAAGCTATTATGATATTTAAGCAGTTCAACACTTTTTCAAGCGAATAAATTGAATTCGTCACACTTTCCCCAACGAATCAGGCTCCATTTATACACTTTTCCATCAAAATTGAGGCTTGAAATCTACACTTTTCCATGAAATCATCAACTTTACTTTATCCCCGTATTCATATATACGTTCATTAAAGTAAAGTCAAATTAAGGGAAGAAAAGAGATAGCTGCGCCATGAAAATGGTTTCAGCTATTTTTCTTTTGGCTGCAAATCTTATAAGCAATCCGGATATGAAGGACCGTCCCCAACTGTCACTCCAATCAAGTCCCAAATACTATTACTTGGAACCCGAAAATATCCGTGAATCCATCCTCGATTTTACAGCCCGTTTTGGCGAAATAAACCCCGACATGCCCTATCTTTGCAGACGGGGTCTGTCATGGCCTCAAAGGGCCGTTTTTGCCTTTTCCCCCTCTGTTCGGAGGAAGTCAATGAAAAAAATCGTTAAATCGTCGATTTTTTGCGAAAAAACAAGTAAATTTTTAAGGTTCCTATCTTTTAAGTCGCAAACTGTTGATAATCAACAGGAATTTGATGATGCATCGACAAATAAGAGCACTATCGGCTCAAAAACAAACAAGGAGCTCCGGTGGAGCTCCTTGTTTTTGGAAGATGCACTATCGATCCGTCTCCAGCACCTGCTGAATCAACTGTTTTACCTCATCCTTGCTTTTAATGGCAGCCGGATAAGCGTGGAAAACATTGTATTCCTCAATTGCAGCCTCCATGGGTATCTCTGCTCCGGGTTGTGTCGCCTGGAAGAATATTGTCAGACGGCGCTTGATTTCAGGTTCAAACTCCTTGGTTACAAGTCCTTCAATACCCCATGCAGCTATATGGTCGTAGAGAGGTGCATAGTAGATAAGCCCATCTGCCACATCTTGCCAACATTTGTTCTTTGCATTGGTCGTAGTACCTCCGACGAAACCGTTGTAAGCAGTTTCTCCGTAAGGTGTGTTTTTCAAATCAATGGCGAACGGGCGGCATTCCAACAGTTCAAAGGCTGCATCCCAATGTCCGTCTCCGATCATCGGGAAATTACTTCCGTCAAACAAATTGTAATCAAACCAATTCAGTATAACTATTCGGACTCTCTCTTCTCCAAAGATTTTCTTCATCCACCAGCCCTGCGCTCCATAAACCGTATTGCCCTTTTTGAGAATCATCGAATCGTTGATGGCATGTGGCTGATTGGTTATAACCAAAGCCTTGCGCTTACCGTTCAATGGAGTCTGACGCGCGTACATTTCCGAGATGTGGGCTGCCATTAAACTGTCGCGATAATTCACGGTGCGAGATTCCCAGAAATTCTTGTAGTCTTCAACAGTATGAATCTCGTCCCATGAGAACTCGCGGTCGGTCAGTCCGAGCCTGATTTTCTTCGGAGAAGTACGGTTTATTTCATATATACCTTTCAGGAATTTAACGCGGTTGTATTTCTCCCAAATTGGATAGAAGGTCTCTGACTTTCTATAATAGGCATACAGGCTGTCCATAAAGACTGCCTCCGTAGGATAATCACCTTGCAGCAGGCGGTTTACATCATCGTTCATGTTGCATGAACCGACTTCGGTATAGACGTATCCCACACGCTCAGCAAAACGGGGATCGGCCAGGATGTCTTGAATAAGGTCGTATTGTACCGTATCACGATGGTCACGCTCGCCCAGTACTACTATATCCGATTTTTCAAACAGCTTGAATATGTATTCTTTGGGAGGCATTCCCTTTTCATCCGCATAAGTCCGCAATACATCTACGGACGGAGTCTGCGCATATAATGACAACACAGACAAACAGCAAGCAACAAGCAGTATTAAATTTCTCATAATTGACTCTCTTTTCAGTCTGCGGATTCGATCTGCACATACGATTGAATCCTGTTGAACCAAAATATATCACCAAAAAGACTTACGGGGCAAAACCAGCGACGTCTCCACACCCTGCATCTCTAAAAGAAAATGTAATTTATAAAATTAGCAATACATATCCAAACAAATCTCGCAGGATTTATCCCGGGAAAGCATGTTACGGCAGCTCGACCTGCTGCCCAAACACACCGACGGCATCGGTCTCTTCCACCACAACGTCACCCTCCGAGGTCGAGCTGCGGCTCGCCTGCCAACTCCCGGAATCGCTGCAGACACCCCACAACAAGTTGCTGGCGCTGCTGCTCGAATCACTGAATACCGCGCCCCCGAAGTGGTTGCACAAGGCAGGAGCCAGGGGGCCTCTCGAAGCTGGGCAAGCCGCTTACAGCCAAGGGATCTATCGGCAACAAGCGGATAGTCATAAAGGAAGGAAAAATTATGTTCTCAATCCAGAATGCCATAACTGAGTCCAACTTTACTTTATTGTCGGGGCGTATATATAACATTGAACAGCAATCTATATTATTATCCATTTGGAAGTTGCCAGCAGAATAAAAAAGTCGGGACCCGATTTTCGGGACCCGACAACCCTATCCACAAAGTGTGACGGCTACTTCTTCTTGCGATCCCCGTACTTCGGGCATGCACCCTCCTCGTTGAGTGCAACGCCGCACAGCGGGCAATGGTCGATATTGTTCCCGTCCACAATTTCGCCGACACAATGAATTATGCTCAAATAACAATTCTCGTAAACAATAGTGAAATTCGAAATATTTTCCTAAATTTGAGTTCAAGAGCAAATAGGCATCACCATGGCATTCAAGGTTTTCACGTTGCTGATAAACGGACTGGTCCCTGTTATTCCGGCTTGGTTCATCATAAACTCGCAACCGGCGGCGGCGGTTATCAGACCGTGGCCAATCGTCTGGACATTGCTCGGGGTCAATGCACTTCTCATTCTGACCGCATGGAAACGCATCGGATATACACGCCGGCAACGAGAAACGGAAGCCTTGATGTTAATCGTCAATGCATTCGTCCCTTTGGCAACGTACAACTGGCTGTTTCCTGCCGAAACGCAGTTTTCGTTTCCCGTGCAAATTCTGCTGTACTGCTCCATGCAGGTTGTATGGATTGTCTCGATTGAAATTGCACCGGATTGGGTCGGACGCATCCGACAACGCAAAGCCGAGGAGCGAGCCTTGTCGGGCAAACAGCACTTCGAATCCAGAGAGGAGGTTCTGAAGAGGCGCCAAAACAAGGCATAAAAAAGATCCCGTTCTTCCCGGATACATCCCCGGTCCGGAACGGGGAAAGAGCCTCCCAGAATCGGACACCGAACCCGTACTTTATTTACAACGCGCCTTTGCGGCATTAGCCAAGATCGCGACTGATAGAATCAGGCAGTTACGATGCTTTTCCGCATCGAAAATTCATGGAGTTTATCTACAGCCGGAACATACCGGACAACCATCCGCGTTTCCACAAGGTCGTGCGCCCGAACGTGCAGCTTCCGGGGTGTTTCTCCTTTTCTGCCCCGAGGTATCGGGGGACCGGTCGGAAAAGTATGGCAAACCGGTTGTCGTAATTATTGCTGCCACCGCGCAAAGCCATGCGGAATATTGCGTCCAATGCATGCAGGCCAATCCGGATGTTACCGTAATCGGAACGCAATCGGCCGGTGCGAACGGCAATGTTTCGGAGTTCGTCCTGTCCGGCGGAATCCGCAGCTGCTTTTCCGGCCTGGACTGGCATTATCCCGGCGGCTGGTGCGTGCAGGGGCAGGGAGTCCGGTTTGACCTCGAAGTGGAGCCGACGATCGACGGCGTCAGGGCAGGAAGGGACGAAACGCGGGAAGCGGCCGTCGAAACAATCAACGGCCGCTTCCCGAGGGGCTGAAGAAGAACGGGGCTATTCGCCGGCCGGGGCGCTGACCGAAGGAAGGATATCCTCCGCCGAAGCGCCCCACTTCCGGTTGGGACGGCTGCCCATCCTGAGCACCAGGGTGCCCCCGTCCATGATGTCGTCGTGGCTGATCCAACATTTCGTATAGGGTTTCCCGTTCAGCTCGGCCGACTGGATATAGACGTTCTCCGGGCTATTGTTCTCGGCTATGAGGGTGAACGTCTTTCCGTTGGCGAGCGAAAGTTCCAGACGGTCCACGACGGGGCTGCCGATCTGATAGGCCGGAATTCCCGGGCAGACGGGGTAGAAACCCATCGCCCCCATCACATACCACGAGGACATCTGCCCGCAGTCGTCGTTCCCGGGCAGGCCCCAGGAGTCGTTCGTGAAGTTGTAGTCGAGCAGCCGGCGGATGGTCCGCTGCGTCTTCCACGCCTTGCCGATGAAGTTGTAGAGGTAGGGCGAATGCATGGAGTACTCGTCGCCCACATAATAGAAATCGTTGTCGAAGAAATAGTCCAGATACTCCTCCAGCGCCTTGTTGCCGCCCATGAAGTTGGCCAGGCCCTGCACGTCGTGCGGGACGAAGAGGGTGATGTTCCGGAAATAGGTCTCCCGGTCGCGGTCGGAGCCCTGCGCCCACCCGCTGATCGAGGGATCCTTAGCATCGCGCCATTGTCCGTCGCTGTTGCGTCCGCGGACCATCCGGGTCTCGGGATCGAGGATATTGATGTAGTTCATCGCACGGGCCATCATCCGCCCGTAGAGTTCCCCGTCGCCCATGGCCCGGGCCATCTGCGCGATGCAGAAGTCGTCGTAGGAGAACTCGAGGGTCCGGATGGCCGACTCGCCGTATTTGTCCGTCGGGACGTACCCGAGCCGGATGAAATCGAGAATCCCCACCCGCGCAACGTAATGTCCCGTTCCCTTCGTGGTGGCATTCTTCATCATGGCCTCGAGCGCCTTTCGTTCGTCGTAGTTGCGGAGGCCCTTGACGTAGGCATCCGCGATCACCGCATCGCCGTGGGTGCCGTGCATGATGTTCGAATAACCCGGGCTGGGCCATTTGGGGATCCAGCCGCCCTCGTCATAGGAGTTGAGCAGGGCCTCGATCATCGCATTGACGCGGTCCGGCTCCAGGAGGACGAGCAGCGGGTGCAGCGAGCGGAAGGTGTCCCACAGCGAGAAATCGGTATACATGACTCCCGGCATGATCTTCCCGTTGAACGCACTGTAGTGGTAACCCTGCTCGGTGATGTCTCTCGGCAGCAGCATGCAGCGCTGCAAGGCCGTGTAGAATATCTCCCGGTTCGTCTCGGAGGTCTCGATCCGGATCTTTCCGAGCGCCTCCTCCCATGCCTCTCCCGTATCGGAGAGAAGCTGTTCGAAACTCTTGTCGCCGATCTCGCTGCAAAGGTTGCGGCGGGCCTGCTCGAAGTTGATGAACGACGTACCGATCTTCACCTCGACCTCCTCCCCGCTCTCGGTCGGGAACGACACGCAGACGGCAGCGGCCGAGGAGCCCTTGCGGGCCATCTGCACAAGACGCTCCGCATCGAAGTCTTTCGGCTCGATACACCCCAGCCTCAACGTGGCGGAGTTCGTATGCTCGTAATACTCCACAACCACCTCGTACTCGCGGCCCGCCTCCATTTCGCACGAACAGATCTCGGTCGTGGGCCCGTGGTCGTACCACGCATCGATGACCAGCTTCCCGTCGATGAACATGCGGGCACCGTCGTCGCTCGTCAGGTAAAAGCGGTGCGTTCCCGACGTTCTCGCCCGGAGCACACCCCGGTACCGGACCGAGAAGTTGTCCGGACCGATCCCCGAGATCGGAGCCCCCTCCCATTCGAAATCGATCTTTTCATCCGTTCTCGTCGCCCGAGGAGTACCCGAAAGGGTCATGTTGTCGAAGTACTCGCCTTCGAGCCCCCGGCTGAAAAGCTGCTCCATGGGGGTCTCGTCCCAGGAGGGGACGATCGACCAGCTCGCAAACGGTTTGCTGAACCGCGCCACGAAATAGCAGGCGAACTCCCGCCCCACGTAACCCTGGTTGCCCACGCGCCCCGCCACCGTGGTGAAACCCTCGATCTCGTTGCGCTCGGGAATGACCCGGAAATAACTGCCCTTGTCGCTCCGCGGGTTGTCGATCAGGATGTGCGACTGCTCCGACTCGGGATAGGCGAAACGGAAAAAGCCGGACTTCGAGGCGGCGGTCAACTCGGCCCGGATGCCGTAGTCGTCGAGGTTCACGGCATAGTAATGGGGTTTGGCCGTCTCGCTGTCGTGCGAATAGCTCGAGGCGCGCTCGGCGGCATCGACCTTCAACGCCCCCACCGACGGCATGATCGTAAAGGCTCCGTACTCCGACATGGCCGCGCCGTTGGGATAGTGCGTGGCACGGAACCCCTGCAGCCTGTCGTGCTGCCAGGCATAGGCGATGTCGTTCTCGGCGGTCTGGGGCGACCACTGGGTCATTGCAAACGGCAGTCCCACGCCCGGATAGACGAATCCGTGGGGGCGTTCGGCATTGCTCAGCGTGGAATGTTTCCGCCATACGTCGGTACCGATCCGGGTATCGACATATTCGAGCAGGCTGCCCGACGGTTCAGTCGTCCCGTCGGTGCGGGGTGCAGCCTCCGCGGCCTGAAAAAAAACGAGGGCTCCCAGGAGCAGGCGAAGTTTCGGAAGAAGGTGCATTTCTCTGAAGTTTGGTTCGGTCGATCCGGCCTGCGCGCAGGACTGCATCCGTCCGGAGTTGCCCCCATGCGCGACAGGACCGACAAAAATAACAAGAAATTGGCAATCTCCCCCTCTTTTCGCCGGATTTTGCACCTTGCATTCCGGCGCCGACCTGCTGCCGCGCTTCCTCCGAGGGCCGCATTCCCCGCCATCGGCGGTTATTTGGCCGCAGGGCGCTCCGTTTTTGCCGCAGAGGGTTCCATATTCGCACAAAAACAGTATCTTTGCAGGCGATAAACCTGCAAACACAATGAACGCTATCACACGCACCGATTTCACCTTCGAAGGTCAGAAAAGCAAATATGTGGGCAAAGTCCGCGACGTATACGACATCGACGACCGATACCTCGTCATGGTCGTGACCGACCGGATCTCGGCCTTCGACGTCGTCCTGCCCGAGGGCATTCCCTACAAGGGACAGGTACTCAACCAGATCGCCGCCAAGTTTCTCGATGCCACCGCAGACATCCTTCCCAACTGGAAGATCGCCGTTCCCGACCCGATGGTCACCGTGGGCCGCAAGTGCGAGCCCTTCAAGGTGGAGATGGTCATCCGCGGATACCTCTCGGGCCACGCCTGGCGGGAGTACAAGGCCGGCAGGCGGACCATCTGCGGCGTGGAGATGCCCGAAGGGATGGTCGAGAACCAGCGGTTCCCCGAGCCGATCATCACCCCGACCTCGAAGGCCGCCGAGGGCCACGATGAGGATATCTCGAAGGAGGAGATCATCGCATCGGGGCTCGTAAGCCGCGAGGAGTACGAGCAGCTCGAGAAATATACACGGGCGATCTACCGGCGGGGCTGCGAAATCGCCGCCCGGATGGGTCTGATCCTCGTGGACACGAAATACGAGTTCGGCAAGAAGGACGGCGTCATCTACCTCATGGACGAGATCCACACCCCCGATTCGTCGCGCTATTTCTATGCCGAAGGCTACGAGGAGCGGCTGGCCAGGGGCGAGCGGCAGAAGCAGCTTTCGAAGGAGTTCGTGCGGGAGTGGCTCATGGCCAACGGTTTCCAGGGACAGGCCGGACAGCAGGTTCCCGAGATGACCCCCGAGATCGTCGGCGGCATCACCGACCGCTACGTCGAGCTCTACGAGCAGATCACCGGCGAGAAGTTCGTCAAGGCCGAAGGGGCGACGGACACGCAGGCCATCCTGCAGCGGATCGAAAAGAACGTCTCCGAGTGCCTGAAGGGCCTCAAATAGGACATCTTCCGGCCTCGGGCCTCAAGATTCCAGGCAGCAAACAGGCGGCAAAACATTTTGCCGCCTGTTTGCCGTCTGACGGCAAGCCCTTTCCGGCCTCTCCGGCCGAAAGACGGCACTCCCTCGTACCGCCGTCTTTCAGGCGGTTGAATTAATTGGTATATTTGCAGCCTCGGACCTGCCGGCAGCACCGGGAAAAGGTTCCGAACCGACACACCATGCTCGAACAGATCATCTCACAACAACTCCAGATTCCCCTGCCGCAGGTCGAAGGGACCGTCCGCCTGCTGCGCGAGGGGGCCACAATCCCCTTTATCAGCCGCTACCGCAAGGAGGTCACCGGCTCGCTCGACGAGGTGGCCGTCGGCTCCGTCCGCGACCTGCTGGAACGGCTCACCGAACTCGAGGCCCGCAAGCGAACGATCCTCGCCACGATCGAAGAGCAGGGACGGCTGACCGGCGAACTCCGTGCACGGATCGAGGCGAGCTGGGACGCCGCCGAGGTCGAGGACCTCTACCTGCCCTACAAGCCCCGCCGGCGGACCCGCGCCGCAGCCGCCCGCGAGCGGGGTCTGGAGCCGCTGGCCAACCTGCTCATGGCGCAACACACGCCCGACATCCGGCGACAGGCGCAGCGGTTCGTCACGGCCGAGGTGCCGACTACCGACGACGCGCTGGCCGGAGCCTCGGACATCGTCGCCGAACGGATGGCCGAGGACGACCGAATCCGCAGCGAGGTGCGCCGCAACTTCTCGCGCGAGGGGATCGTGCATGCGCGCGTGGCGAAAGGCAAGGAGCAGCAGGGCGCGAAATACGCCGACTACTTCGATGCCGCGACGCCCGTCCGATCGGTTTCGTCACACCGCCTGCTGGCCATGCTGCGGGGCGAGGAGGAGGGCATCCTGAAAGTCTCGGTGGAGGTCGATGCGGAGCGGATCATCGAACGGATCCGCCGCCGGTTCATCCGCCCCGGATCAACGACCCGCACGTGGCTCGAAGCAGCCGCGGCCGACGCCTTCCGCCGGCTGATCCGCCCCTCGATCGAGAGCGAAACTCTCGCGGCCGCCAAGGAGCGCGCCGACGACGAGGCCATCCGCATCTTCGCCGAGAACCTCCGCCAGCTGCTGCTCGCCTCACCGCTCGGGCAGAAGCGCGTCATCGCCCTCGACCCCGGGTTCCGCACCGGATGCAAGGTCGTGGCACTCGACGCACAGGGGAACCTGCTCCACCATACGGTCATCTACCCCCACCCGCCCCAGTCGCGCACGGCCGAGGCAGCCGAGACGCTCCGCCGTCTGGCGGCTCGCTACCGCACGGAGGCGATGGCCATCGGCGACGGAACGGCCGGCCGCGAAACCGAACAGTTCGTCCGCGGACTGCAGCTTCAGGGTGTGGAGCTGTACACGGTCAGCGAAGACGGCGCCTCGGTCTACTCCGCATCGGCCGCGGCCCGCGAGGAGTTCCCCGACGAAGACGTAACCGTCCGCGGCGCCGTGAGCATCGGCCGGAGGCTGATCGACCCGCTGTCGGAGCTGGTGAAGATCGACCCCAAGTCGATCGGCGTCGGCCAGTACCAGCACAGCGTGGACCAGGCGAAACTCCGGGCCCGGCTCGGAGATGTGGTCGAAAGCTGCGTGAACCGCGTGGGAGTCAATATCAACACCGCCTCGAAGCACATCCTCACCTACATCTCGGGCCTCGGGCCCGCCCTGGCCGAGAACATCGTCGCCTACCGGGCAGCGAACGGAGACTTCCGCACACGGAGCGAGCTGAAGAAGGTGCCGCGCCTCGGGGCCAAGGCCTTCGAGCAGGCGGCCGGATTCCTGCGCATCGTCGGAGACCGGAACCCGCTGGACAACAGCGCCGTGCACCCCGAATCCTACCCGATCGTCGAACGCATGGCCGCCGATGCCGGCGTAAGCGTCGAGCGCCTGCTCGCCGACCGCGAACTGCGGCGCACGATCCGCCCCGAACGCTACGTCACCGCGCAGGCCGGGCTCCCCACCGTGACCGACATCCTCGAGGCGCTCGACAAACGGGGGCTCGACCCCCGCGAGGAGCTGCACACCTTCGCCTTCGCTCCCGACGTGCGGACGATCGACGACCTGCGCGAAGGGATGACCCTGCCGGGCATCGTCACCAACATCACCGCCTTCGGCGCCTTTGTGGACATCGGCATCAAGCAGGACGGGCTGGTGCACGTCTCGCAGCTGGCCGACCGCTACGTCGCCTCGCCGGCCGAGGTAGTCCGTCTCGGGCAGCAGGTCGAGGTGCGCGTTACGGGCATCGACACACTCCGGGGCCGCATCTCGCTCTCGATGCGCCGGGACGGATAGCCCGGCAGCCGCACCGCAAGACGCAAGGGCGGACGAACCTCATCGGGTTCGTCCGCCCTTGCGTCTCCATCCGGACAGGGATCACTCCGCATCCGGAGCCGTGCGGATCACCAGCTCGCCCTCGCCCAGCGCATCGTGGGCAACGAACCACCCCTCGACAGGCTTTCCGCCGCAGGTGACCGATTCGATCCGGCGCCCCTCGCCCTCACGGCGGATCGTCCAACGGTGTCCGTCGCCGAGTGCCACCTCCGTACGGTCGAACAGCGGCACGGTGACGATGTACTCCGGATCGGCCGGCGAGTAGGTGTAGAGGCCGATGGCATTCAGCACGTACCACGACGACATCTCCCCGGCATCGTCCATGCCGCAGAGGGCCAGTCCTTCGGGGCCCATGCCGTAGAAACGGTCGAGGATGTAGTCGATGAGCTCCTGCGAACGCTCCTGGCGGCCGATGAAGTAGTAGAGGTAGGCAAAGCCGTGGTCGGGCTGGTTGCCGTGGCAGTACTGCCCGATGAAGCACGAGAGGTTATCGACCTCGTACCCCTCCCACGGGATCGAGAAGAGGCGGTCGAGCTGCTCGCCGAAGGCCTCGCGGCTCGGGTAGAGCGAGATGAGCCCCTCGGTGTCGTGCGGGGCGAAGAAGGACTGCTGCCAGGCGTTCGCCTCGCGGTACATGTATTCGTAGTAGGGATAACGCTCCTCGAAGGGGGTGATCCACGACCCGTCCTCCAGGCGGCCGCGCATGAGTCCCGTCGAGGGGTCGAAGCAGTTGCGGTAGTTCTTCGTGCGGGCCATCAGCAGGTCGTGGTTCTCCCTGTCGCCCAGCGCCTCGGCCAGCAGCGCCACGGCGTAGTCGTCGTAGGCGTATTCGAGTGTCTTCGTGACGGCCGCCCGGCAGACCGTGTTGGTCACCGGATGGTCGTAGTCCATCTCGGGGATGTAGCCGCGGGCGATGTATTCGTCGAGCCACGGACGGCTCGGGCCCTGCACCGTGGCATTGCGCAACACGAGGTTGTAGGCACGCTTCACGTCGAAGTCCCGGATGCCGCGCAGGTAGCTGCCGGCCACGAATGCCGAGGCATGGTCGCCGTGGAAGAAGGTCGGCATGAAGCCTCCGCGCTTCTCGCCGCGGTCGGTATCGGAGCTGATGACATCGGCCGCCACGTCGGGGGCAAGCAGCCCCAGAAGGATCAGTTTGTTGCGGTAGTCATCCCAGTAGGAGGGACTTGTATAGTAACGGAAATTCGCATCGCGGACGACTTCGCCCCGTTCGTCGGTATATTCGCCGTTCACGTCGCTGCGCAGCGCCGGCCAGAGGAACGCACGGTAGAGCGACGAGTAGAAGAGTCCCTTCTCGCGTTCCGTGCCGCCCTCGACACGGATGCGGCCCAACAGGTCGTTCCACGTATCCGCAGCCGCCTGACGCACCTCGGCAAAGGAGCGGCCGAGCAGTTCGGCCTCGAGGTTCCCGCGGGCGTTCGCCTCGCTCACGAACGAGAAGCCGATGCGCAGTTCGAGGGGCCCCTCTCCCTCGCCGAAGCGCACGATGCGGATCTCGCGGTCGCCTTCCCGAACCGGTTCGACTCCCGTCACGGGGCGGTTGGCCACGGCATAGAAGTACATCGTCTCGCCGGTCCGCTGCCATCCGGCAAAGGCGTTGTCACCCACCTTGCGGATCTCCCAGCCGCGGACCCGCTCGTTCGAGCGCTGCAGGTCGGCCAGCACCGAAGGCTCGGCCCCCTCGGGGAAGGTGTAACGGTGCAGGGCGCAGCGCAGCGTCGTCGTCAGTTCGGCATCGACGCCGTAACGGTCGAGAAAGACCTCGTAGTAGCCCGGGGCGGCCGTCTCACGGTCGTGGCTGTAGGGCGAGCAGTAATCCTCCGGAGTCGGGGTTCCGGTTACGGGCAGCAGCGGGATGTGGCACAGGTTCCAGTGGCCCTTGTTCGAGTGGGTGAACCCGTAGATCACCGTATCCTCGTACTGGTAGCCCGAGCCGCTGTGGAACTTGGTGACGGGGCTTGCCTGCACCAGGGCGTTGGGCAGCGACGCCCCGGGAAAGACCTCGGCGCCCCAGGTGCGCTTCGTGGGCCGGAAGCCCAGATCGACACTGTCCCACAGTGTAGCCGTTCCGAGCAGCGGATTGACATAATCGGTGAGTTGTTTTTGCTGCGGGGCGCACCCGACAGCCGTTGCCAGCAAGGCAATGAGCAGAAAGGTTCTTCGCATGAGTTCAGGAGATTTGTTTGACAAATGTAACGCATTCGCCCGGTCCCGCGCAAGCGCTTTGCGGCAAAAAAGCTATCTTTGTCCCGCAGGCAGACTATTCTTGCACAAAATCGGATAACCGCATGGAAGCAATAGCGCAATTTTTCGTGGAGTGGGGATACGTGGGGCTCTTTCTTTCGGCCTTCATCGCCGGGAGCATCCTGCCCTTCAGCTCCGAAGCGGTGATGGTCATCCTCGCGGGCATGGGGCTCGACCCTGTCGGCTGCCTGGTCGCGGCATCGCTCGGAAACACGCTGGGCGGCATGACCTGCTACTGGATCGGCTCGCTCGGCCGCACCGAGTGGATCACCCGCATCGGCATCACACCCCGCCAACTGGCCCGGGCCCGGAAATTCCTCGCCGGGCGCGGCGCCCTGATGGGATTCTTCGCCTTCCTGCCGACCATCGGCGAGGCGCTTGCCATCGTCCTCGGACTGATGCGCAGCAACGTGTGGCTCACGGGCTTCTCGATGCTTGCGGGCAAGGCGCTGCGCTATGTCGTCATCCTGCTCTCGTTCGAAGGGGCCGCATCGCTCTTCTGAGCACAACTCCCCACTTGCGGAAACAACAGCGTCCGGATCTCCCCTGCGGGAAATCCGGACGCCGCATATCTGCCGGAAGGCCGGCTACTTCGACGAAGCGAGCGGAGCGGCCTGCGTATAGGTCCGGGCGGCCAGCTCCTTGTCGAGCATGTAGAGCCCGAACTTGTTGCCCTCGACGGCCTCGCAGGCGCCGATCATCTCGCGCGCCGTCTCCTCCTCCTCGACCTGCTCGTCGATGAACCAAACGAGCATATTCGACGAAGCATAGTCCTTGTCTCCGGCGGCGATGGCGGCCAGATTGTTGATCATCGCCGTCACCTTCTGCTCGTGTTCGAGCGTATCGCGGAACATCTCCAGCGGCGAGTCCCACGACGTGCGGACCTCGGCGATCGGCTGCAAACGCACCTCCGCATCCCGCGAAAGGATGTAGTTCATCAGGATGCGGGCATGGTCCTGCTCCTCGCGGAACTGGACATAAAACCAGTTGGCAACGCCCTTCAGCCCCTTGGCCTCGGCGTCCACCGACATCGAAAGATAGAGATACGCCGACCACATCTCGGCGTTGATCTGCGCATTGAGCGCTTCGTGCAATTGCTGACTCAACATAGTTTATCGTAATTTAAGGATTCGATCCGTTCTCTTACGACAAATATAGGACATTTTCCGAACTTTGAGCCGCCCCGGCAACAAATACGACGAAAAATCCGCCGGGCACGACCTCCCGCAGAGGCAGGCCCGCAGGCCCGGCGATACGGGGCCGCCGCTCCGGATCAGTCGTCGAGGTCGATGAGCCGGAAGTCGAGGTCGAACTTCATCTCGAAGCCGTTGTCGAGTTCGACCTCATAATCGCGGCGGTCGCGTTCGAGCTTCAGCACCCGGGCTTCAGGGAAGTGTTTGGCGACATAGGCGGCAATCTGCGGTGGGATGAGCCGCGCCGGCACCTCGGCCCCGTACTTGCAGTCGATGTCGGTCCAGTGCCCCTTTCCGTCGAACACCACCACCATGCCATCGACCATCACCACCTTGTACTCGGTCGAGAACCACTCGGTCTCTGCCTTGGCGAACGAAACATCCACTCCGGGGAAGCTTTCGGCCAGGAACGCCTGTGCTGCAGCGGGCAGTTTATCGGCTGTAATCAGCCGGTCACGCTCCATGCACGAGGTCGCAAGGCCGAGTGTCAGCAGGGCCGCTCCCATCCAACCCACGATTCGTTTTGCTTTTGATTTCATATGTTACTCTCTTCTTCTCGTTGTTTTCCGTCACAAAGCTAATCTGCGAAACTGAAACGTTTCTGAAACGCCGCGTCAATCCGCAACCCGGAGCGTGAAACAGTGACGCCCGTCCGCATAGCCGTACCCGATCCGCATGCCGTAGAGGCGGCACACGGCATCGACAATCGCCAGTCCGAGCCCCGTCGAACCTTCCCTCTTCGTCCCCTGGTAGAAGCGGTCGAAGACATGCTCGCCGTCGAGCGCCCCGCCCGCCCCGCTGTTGGCGACGCTCAGGCTGCCGGCGTCCACACGGACGACGATCTCACCGCCCGCATCGCCGTGCACAAAGGCGTTCTTGAGCAGGTTGCCCACGACGCTCGCCGCGAGCGACGGGTTCATCCGCACGGTCAGCTGCCCCTCGTCGAGCAGCGTAAAGCGGATCCCGCGGCAGGCATAGATCTCCCCGAGGTCCTCGGCCGTACTGCGCACCAGGGCATTCACATCGACCGGCTCGGACTCGGGGAACTGCCCGTTCTCGATCTTCGAAAGCAGCAACAGCGACCGGTTGAGCCGCACCAGATACCCCAGCGTCCGCTGGACCTTGGCGATTTCGCCCAGCTGCTCCTCCGTGAGCGATCCGCTATCGACGAGCATCTCAAGTCGGTTGCCGCACACGGCCAGCGGGGTCTGCATCTCGTGCGAGGCGTTGCCGATGAACTGCTTCTGCCGGTCGAACAGCGATTCGGCCCGGGCGGCATACCGCCGGGCAGCGTCGTTCAGCCGACGGAACTCCACGACCTTCGTGTCGGCTTCGAGCAGCGGATTGACCGCACCGACCGTATAGGCGTCGAGCCACCGCAACAGGGCGTAGAGCGGCTTCATCGTGCGGTGCAGGACGACGGCCGTCACGATCAGGATCAACCCGAGCAGCAGCACGTACAGTCCGACGATCCACCACAATACGGCCCCGACCAGTTCGGTCTTCTCGACCGTCGGCGACGTCACCGTCAGTTCGCGCCACTGCCCCGCACGGTCGCGGAACATCATCCGCAGCACACGGGCCGGTTCCCCGTTGTCCCGTTCGGGAATGTAGACCTGCTCGTCCGAGAAGGCCGTCTGCGGGCGCGAAGCGGCATAGCCGGCCGGCACCTCGAAGAGCTTGTACCCGCTCGTACCGCCGCCCTCGGATGCGGGGGCGTGCCCGGAGAGCACCTGGCGGATGATCACCTCGGCGCGCACCTCCAGCGCATCGTCCACCTCGCGGTCGATCCGGGCCGTCAGGGCAAAATAGAACAGCACGGCCCACACCGCCAGCAGCAGCGAAAGCACCCACGCCAGGTGCAGGACGATGCGGTAGACGAGTCTCATGGGCGGACCAGTTTGTAACCGAAGCCGTAGACCGACTTGATCTCGATGTCGGCCCCCGCAGTCTGGAGTTTGCGGCGCAGGTTCTTCATCTGCGCATAGACGAAGTCGAAGTTGTCGGCCTGGTCGATGTGGTCGCCCCAGACCCCTTCGGCCAGAGCCGCCTTATCGACCGTGTGGTTCGGGCGGGTCATGAAGTAGTGCAGGATGTCGTACTCCTTGCGCAACAGCTCCACGGGATGCCCGGCGACCTCGACCCGACGGCTGTCGGGCCACAGGCGCACGTTCCCCGCCTCGAGGCTCGCCTGCCCGTCGCGCTGGTGGCGCCGCAGGACGCTCCGGATCCGGGCGCTCAGCTCGGCCAGGTGGAACGGTTTGGGCAGGTAGTCGTCGGCCCCGAGCTCGAGTCCGCCGATCTTGTCGTCGAGCGAGTCGCGCGCCGAGATGATGATCACGCCGGCACGCTGCTGCCGCTGCCGGAGGGCTTCGAGCAGTTTGAGGCCGTTGCCGTCGGGCAGCATGATATCCAGCAGGATGCAGTCGTAATCATAGGCGGCGATCTTGTCCAGCCCCGATGCGTAGTCGGCGGCCTGCTCGACCACATACTGTTCGCGGCGCAGCGTCTGCACCATGATCTCCCGCAGGGAGGGTTCGTCTTCGACAATCAGCAGTTTCATACGTTCAGTTTTCAGGCAAAGGTACGCTCCGATTCCGAAAGGAAACCGAAATCGGGGCAGATCAGCGCAGTTGCCCCGTCCGTTCGAAATAGGCCTTGAGCACCAGGAGGGAGATCAGCCGCTCGCGACGACGGTCGCGGAACTGGTCGATATAGGCGTGGGCGTGGGCCACGATCGCCTCGGCCTCCTCGGGATGGGTGCTGTAGTGGTGCATGCGTTCCTCGAGGTCGGCGTAGTCGGGCCGGATCTCCACATAGTGGTAGCCAGGGATGAGCGTACCCTCCATGAACCACGTCTCGTAGGTCGGCCGCGGCATGACGGCCAGCGAATTGGTGGACATCACCCACTTGAGGTTCGTGGCCACATCGTTGCCCTCGATGGCCAGGATATAGCGGTAGCGCAGGTGGTCGTACATCGAGATATGTGGCTTCGTCCACTCGGGCGGCAGCGACGAATGGCGGTTCGAGATGCCCGCATCGCAGCATACCGAGCCGAAATAGCGTTCCATGAAGCGTTTGCGCAATACGTGGTTCGGGTGGTGGCAGTTGATCGCGCTCCGGAAGATCGCCCGGTCCTCCTTCGCCCGAAACGGAATGTCGTCGCGCAGGAAGACGAAGTGGCGGAACTTGTCGAGGTTGAGCAACACCGAGTTGGCATTGTCGCCCGCAATCGGTCGGCTCTTGACGACCGACGGAACCGGAGGCACCTCGGTCACGTCGCCGGGGATCATGTTCCACAGCAGGCCATCGTCGAACCAGCGCGTAAATTCGTAGGAATCGAAGAAATAGGCCGTGCGGACACCCCGGCCGAGGCGATGCTCTCCGAGCGGATGCATGCCCGTGGAAGAAGGGGGGGGGTAATTGCTGGCGGTCGGCAGGCGGTTGTAGTAATCGACGCGCTGCAGGATGTAGTCGCGATCGTTGCGCGATGCAACCTCGGCCAAAACGCCTTCGAGCCGCTTCTGCAGCAGACGGTGCGGCACGGCGTACCGGGCAAGGTTCCGCACGAAGTAGAACAGTTTGACGGGTTTGTTATGAAGGATACGGTTCAGTCGATTGTCCATGTCTGCGGCAGTTGGTCGAACAAAGATAACGATTTTCCCCGAACCGCCGCATGCCGGGAGCAGAAAACGAAGCAACCGGCAAGATTCGAGGAACACACGGGCCGGAAGGGCGGCGCGGCCTGTGAGGCGGCACGACAAGGAAACGGCGGGAAGGGAAATGAAGAGGCGGGGACCCTCGTCGGATCTCCGCCCCGTTCCGTACACGGATTCAGGAGGATTACTACTCCTTGTGTCCGTCGTATGCCCACTTCACATAAATGGCTCCCCACGTGTACCCGCCGCCGAATGCCGACAGGATGAGGTTGTCGCCCTTGCGGAGCTGCGATTCGTAATCGTAGAGGCAGGTCGGAATTGTCGCGGCCGTCGTATTGCCGTTGCGGTCGATGTTGATCATACACTTCTCCGAGGTAATGCCCATACGGCGTGCCGTGGCGTCGATGATGCGCAGATTGGCCTGGTGCGGAACCAGATAACGGATATCGTCCGACGAAAGGTTGTGGCGCTCCATCATCTCGACCGACACGTCGGCCATCTTCGAGACGGCTGCCTTGAAAACGGCGTGTCCGTCCCACGTGATCGTGTGCCAGTTGTTGGCCACGGTCTCGGCCGATGCCGGATAGCGCGAGCCGCCGGCCTTCATGTAGAGCTGCAACTCGCCCGAACCGTCCGAACGGAGCAGCGAGTCGATCACGCCGTAGCCCTCGGTATTCGGCTCGAGCAGCACGGCGGCGGCACCGTCACCGAAGATCGGGCAGGTCGAGCGGTCCGTATAATCGATGATCGACGACATCTTGTCGGCGCCGACGACAATCACCTTCTTGCTCGTACCGGCCTCGATAAACTTGGCGCCCGTGGTCAGGGCGAAGAGAAAACCGCTGCAAGCAGCCGAAACGTCGTATGCGAATGCATTCTTGCAACCGGCCTGGTCGGCGATCAGGTTGCCCGTCGAGGGGAAGAACATGTCGGGAGTCACCGTGGCGCAGATCACCACGTCGATATCCATCGGGTCCACCCCCGTCTTGTCCAGGAGGTTAATCACCGCACGTGCTCCCATGTAGGAGGTTCCGACACCCTCGCCCTTGAGGATATGGCGCGTCTTGACGCCGATGTGCGACATGATCCACTCGTCGGTCGTGTCTACCATCCGGCTCAATTCTTCGTTGGTCAGGATATAATCCGGAAGGTACTCGCCCACTCCCGTGATCGCTGCTGTTATCTTACCCATTAACTTCTCTTTTACCTGGTTTTATGTTACTGATTCTGAAATACCCGTTGCAGCTTCGCCGTCAGCCCGGCCTTGATAACCTGCTCGGTCGAGAGGATCATGCTGCGGATCGCCTTGGGAGAGGAGCATCCGTGGCCGATGATGACGGGCGCATTGACGCCCAGAACCGGCGTGCCGCCCACGTTTTCGTAGTTCATGGAGTCCCAGAAGACGTTGCCGCCTCCGAGTGCCTTGTTGATGCGGTAGAGTCCCTCGGCCATCTTCAGCACGGTGTTGCCCACGAAACCGTCGCAGACGATCACGTCGGCCACCTTGCCCGAAAAGATATGCGATCCCTCGACGTTGCCGACAAAACAGATGCGCGGCTCGGCCTTGAGCAACTCATAGGCCGCCTTCGTCTGGGCGTTGCCCTTGGTCTCCTCTTCGCCGATGTTGAGCACGGCGACTCGGGGACGCTCGATACCCAGTACCGACTCGGCATAGATCGAACCGATCAGACCGTACTGTGCCAGCACCTCGGGCTTGCAGTCCACGTTCAGCCCCACGTCGAGCAGCAGGGCCGGACGCCCCGAAGCCGTCGGAACGATCGACGAGATCGTCGGACGGATCACCCCCTCGATGGGCTTGACGGCATACATCGAACCGACCATCATGGCGCCGGTCGATCCGGCACTGGCGAATCCGTCGATTGCGCCCTTGGCCAGATGGCCGAACCCGACCGTGATGCTCGAATCGGCCTTGCTCTGGAAAGCCTTGGCCGGATGGTCGCCCATCTCGATCACCTCGGTGGTCGCCACGATGTCGAACCGCTCGGCCGGGCACTTCTCGGCAGCCAGCACCGCCTTGATTTTCTCTTCGTCGCCGAACAGCACGATACGGCTGTCCGACCCGATCGCGTCGAGCGCCATGACAGCCCCCTTGACGGCTGCTTCGGGAGCGAAATCGCCCCCCATGGCATCTATACCAATCTTTAACATACTCGTGCGATTTGGTTTTTATCCCGGCTCCGTCCCGCAGCGTGCACGAACGGTTCCGAAGAGCCGTTCGGCAGGGATTGCGGGCCGAAGGCCGCGCTTATACTAAAAAAGAGGCAACCCCTTAACGGGGGAATCCTCTTTCGCTACCGACCTATTCGTCGGCCTTCTTCTCGATGGCGAGCTTGCCGCGGTAGAACCCGCACTCGGGACATACCCGGTGGTAGAGCACCGAAGCGCCGCAGTTCGAGCAGGTTACAACCGTCGGAACGACAGCCTTGTAGTGGGTTCTGCGCTTATCGCGTCGCGTCGACGAGATTTTGTGTTTAGGATGTGCCATTTTACTACTTGTATTATGAGTTTAACGTATTTCTGTTCCTTTTACTTTACTTTGTGCCTTTCCTGTTTTCCTCCGCTTCGTCGGCCTCCATCCGCTCGCGCAGCGCAGCCAGCTTGGCCCACGCCCCTTCGGAAACGCCATGCTCCTCGGCCCGGTTCTCGATGGCCGAGAACTCCTCGTCGGAGACGATCCGAAAACGTTTGAGCATCTCGGGATCGCACTCCCCCTCGGGATGCACGCGCTGGTAGGGCAGCGACAGCACGATGCTCTCGTAGATGTACTGCGAAAGATCCACCTCGTCCTCGCCCGGCAGCAACCACAGCACCTCGCCGTCGTACTCGCGCGGCTCGTCGGAGAACTTCACCAGCAACCGACCCTCGAAGTCGATCGGAATGCGGCAATCCTCCAGGCAGCGGTCGCAGGCGACCACCACATGGCCCGTAATGCGGACATCGGCCGAAAGCATCGTCTCGCCACGTTCGAGCGTGACCTCGACGGCGCACTGCCCGTCCTTGATCTCCGAACTCCCGAAGGCCTCGAACAGCGGTTTTCCGGCCTCGAAGCGGAACTCGTGGGTCCCGTTTTTAAGGCCTCGGTAGGCGATGGAATATCCCTGGACTTCCTCCATTTGTGCGCATTTAGTGCGCAAAGTTACTAAAAAATAGGACAACTGCAAAGAAAACCGCGAGTTTTAGCGTCATCCCCCGATTCACGCCCCCGGAAATTTGGCATTGCGCACGAGTTTTCATATATTTGTAAAATATGGCAGACAAAGGAGGAGGATTCACTATCGAGGTCACCAGCCGCTACGAAGGCTGGTGGCGCTACAACGTCGCGCTGATGTGCGGCTGCTTCGACGCCGCGGACAACCGTACGGGGTTCGCCTCGGCCTCTTCGGAGATCGCCCCCGTCGGGGCCAACCTCAGGGAGCCGCCCGCCACGCAGGCCGGACGGCGGCACATCACACTGGCGACCGACCCCTGCGACCACCTCATGCTCTATGTCTACATCATCCCCCACACGCTGCCCGCGGACAACGACATCGACGCCACGCGGCCCTTCGACGTCGAGCTGCGCATCAGTTGCGACGGTCGGCGCATACGAAGCGAAAAGCGCCGGATCAACCAATGGTCGGGAGCCTCGATCGAGCTGCGCGTGGCAGCCGACGGCAAGTGACCCGCAGCCGAAACCTCAACAAAAAAAACTTCACGACAACGATGAAAACGAAACTGCTACCCCTCATGCTGCTGGCGGGAATAGCCCTTTCGGGCTGCGGCACGGCCGACACGGCGGCCGACTCCTTCGTCCGGGTCGAAAACGGACAGTTCCTGCTCAACGACAAGCCCTATTACTTCATCGGCACCAACTTCTGGTACGGTCCCATTCTCGGATCGCAGGGTCCCGACGGCGACCGCGGGCGTCTGGCCCGCGAGCTCGACGCACTGCGAGACCGCGGCGTGACGAACCTCCGCGTGCTGGTGGGCGCCGACGGCGAGGAGGGCGTACCCTGCAAAATCGAACCCATCCTGCAGACCGCACCGGGCGAGTACGACGACGCGCTGCTCGACGGGCTGGACTACTTCATGCGCGAGGCGGCACGCCGCGACATGAAGGTCGTGCTCTACCTCACCAACTCGTGGGAGTGGTCCGGAGGCTACTCGCAATACCTCATGTGGGCCGGCGAGGGGAAGGCCCCGATCCCGGGGATCGACGGCTGGAACCCCTTCCGTGAATATGTCGCCGGCTTCATCCCCAACGAGCGGGCCCGGGAGATGTTCGCCGACCACGTGCGCTTCATCGTCGGCCGCACGAACCGCTACACGAACCGGAAGTACAGCGAGGATCCCGCCATCTTCTCGTGGCAGATCTGCAACGAACCCCGCGCATTCAGCGATGAGAACAAGGAGGAGTTCGCCCGCTGGATCGGCTCCACGGCCCGTCTGATCCGCTCGCTCGACCCCAACCACATGATCTCGACCGGCTCGGAGGGGTTGTTCGGCTGCGAAGTGGACACGCTGCTGACCGAGCGCATCCACGCCTTCCCCGAGATCTCCTACGTCAATCTCCACATCTGGCCCTACAACTGGCAGTGGGCCACGGCCGGGCACCTCGACGAGGAGTTCGACAACGCCCGGCAGCTGACTCGCGAGTACCTGGAGTGCCACCTCGACATCGCCGAGCGGCTCAACAAACCGGTGGTCGTCGAGGAGTTCGGGTTCCCGCGCGACAGCGTCCGCTTCGACCGCGGCACCCCGACCCGCCTGCGCGATGCATACTATACCGACCTGCTCGACCAGGTCATCGGCTCGAAAGCCGAAGGCGGACTGCTGGCCGGCTGCAACTTCTGGGGATGGGCCGGCGAGGCGCGTCCGGCACACCACAACTGGCAGCGCGGCGACGATTTCTGCTGCGACCCGGCCCACGAGCCGCAGGGCTTCTACTGTGTCTACGACGACGACACGACCGCCGAACTGATCCGCGACGCCAACCGCCGTCTCGAGGCGACTCCGCTGCCGGGCGAAGCGACAAAAGCCCAATAAGGAAAAGCCTGCGTCGGCCGACGTCCGGCAACGGCTTTCCAAAGGATACGGCCCGCAGTTCCGATTTGGAAACTGCGGGCCGTATCCTTTCATGCCGTCCGTCCCCATCCGTTCCACCCGTCCTGCCCGTCCCGGACGAGAGCAAAACACAGCGAGGCTCCCGGCCTTGCGCCCGGGAGCCTCGAAAAAAAGAGGGATCCGGCTAACCGAATCCCTCCAACTATGGTCTTTTACGGAGTCAGACTACTTGTTGTAAGCCTTCATCACCGAGATCAGGTCGAGGACCTTGTTCGAGTAACCCCACTCGTTGTCGTACCATGCAACAACCTTCACGAAGGTGTCGGTCAGAGCGATACCGGCAGCCTTGTCGAAGATCGACGTACGGGGATCGCCCAGGAAGTCCGACGAAACGACAGCCTCCTCGGTGTAGCCCAGCACACCCTTCAGCTCGCCTTCCGAAGCCTCCTTCATGGCAGCGCAGATCTCATCGTACTTCGCCGGCTTGGCGAGGTTTACGGTCAGGTCCACAACCGATACGTCGAGGGTCGGAACACGCATCGACATACCCGTCAGCTTGCCGTTCAGCGAGGGGATCACCTTACCTACGGCCTTGGCAGCGCCGGTCGAGGAGGGGATGATGTTGCCCGAAGCGGCACGGCCGCCACGCCAGTCCTTCATCGAGGGACCGTCTACGGTCTTCTGCGTAGCGGTGGTCGAGTGAACCGTCGTCATCAGACCGTCGGTGATGCCGAACTTGTCGTTCAGAACCTTGGCGATCGGGGCGAGGCAGTTCGTGGTGCACGATGCGTTCGAAACGATCTTCTGGCCAGCATAGGTATCGGTGTTCACGCCGCATACGAACATCGGCGTAGCGTCCTTCGAGGGAGCCGACATAACAACGTACTTGGCACCGGCTGCGATGTGGGCCTGAGCCTTCTCCTCGGTCAGGAACAGACCCGTCGATTCAACGACGTACTCGGCACCCACCTCGTTCCACTTCAGGTTTGCGGGATCCTTCTCGGCGGTTACGCGGATGGCGTGGCCGTTCACGATCAGCTGGCTCTTCTCGAGGTCGTAGTTGATCTCGCCCTTGAACTGGCCGTGCATCGTGTCGTACTTCAGCATATAGGCCAGGTAGTCTACCGGGCAGAGGTCGTTGATGCCTACGATCTCGTACTTGTCAGTCTGCGTGCAGGCAGCACGGAAAACCATACGGCCGATACGACCGAAGCCGTTGATACCAATCTTAATAGTTGCCATAATGTTTTGATTTATTTGTTAGTAAAAAACTCGCGTCGCTTTTCCACGCGCAAAAGTACACACTTTCTAAATTTTACGCAATAAAAATCGTAAATTTTTTAACGAATGCCCGCCGCCTTGGCGCGCTTGGCCATGGCCGAGGCAAAGACGAAATCGTTCAGTTCCGGATTGTCGGCGTGCAGGATATCGTCCTTGGTCCCCTCCCACCATTTGCGGCCGTTGTGAATGTATACAATCTTCTCGCCGATCTCCATCACGGAGTTCATGTCGTGCGTATTGACGATCGTCGTGATGCCGTACTCCTGGGTGATCTCGTGGATCAGGTTGTCGATGACGATCGAAGTCTGCGGGTCAAGGCCCGAGTTGGGCTCGTCGCAGAACAGATAGCGCGGATTCATGACGATGGCCCGGGCGATGGCCACCCGCTTGATCATGCCGCCCGACAACTCGGCCGGGTAGAGGCGGTTGGCATTCTCGAGCCGCACGCGCTGCAGGCAGAAGTTCACTCGCTCCATCTTCTCGCGTTCGCTCTTCGAGGTAAAGAGGTCGAGCGGCAGTTTGACGTTCTCCTCGACGGTCGAACTGTCGAGCAGCGCCCCGCCCTGGAAGATCATCCCGATGTCCTTGCGGATCGTCTTGCGCTCGCGGAAGCCCAACCGCGTGAAGTTCACGTCGTCGTACCAGACGTCGCCCGCATCGGGCTCGTGCAGCCCCACGAGGGTCTTCAGCAGCACGGTCTTGCCCGAGCCGCTGCGCCCGATGATCAGATTGGTCTTCCCGGTCTCGAACTCGACCGAGATGTCGTCGAGGACCGTGCGTCCGTCGAACGACTTGACGATATGTTCGGCTCGTATCATATCAACAGCACTTGCGTCAGGATCAGGTCGAAAAGCAGGATCACGATCGAGCTGGCCACCACGGCGCGCGTCGATGCGGCGCCCACCTCGAGCGAGTTGCCGCGGGCGTAATAGCCGTAGAAGGCCGAGATCGAGGTGATGATGTAGGCGAAGAAGACGGTCTTGATGAGCGTGTAGGTGATCGAATAGGGGCGGAAGTCCATCAGCAGGCCATCGACATAGTCGGCCGGGATCATGATTCCGGTGGCTGCGGCGATGAGCCAGCCGCCGATGACGCCGATCAGGATCGAGAGGATCGTCAGGAAGGGAAAGAAGATCATCGACGCCACGATCTTCGGCAGGATGAGGTACGAGGCCGAATTGACCCCCATGATCTCCAGGGCGTCGATCTGCTCGGTGATGCGCATCGTGCCGATCTCCGAGGCGATGCTCGAGCCGACCTTGCCGGCCAGGATCAGCGCCACGACGGCCGATGAGAACTCGAGGATCATCGTCTCGCGCGTGGCATAGCCGATGAGCGACTGCGGGATGAACGGCGAGTCGAGGTTGATCGACATCTGGAGCGTGATGACCGCACCGATGAAGATCGAGATGATGGCCGTCAGCCCGATGGAGTTCACGCCGAGGGCCTCCATCTCGTAGATGATCCTCCGGCGGTAGATGGCGGCCTTCTCGGGACGGGAAAAGACCTTTCCCATCAGCATGAAGTAACGCCCTATGAGTTCGAATACCTTCAACATGGTCACTCCCTGGTCTCTTCGAAATCGACGTAGTCGCCGACCTTTTCCGACACGCGCTTCTCGGGGGCGTCGGCCGTGCGGTAGACCTTCACCTCACCCTCGCGCTCCTGTTTCGGAGGCCGCTGCCGCGCCCCGAAGCCGCGGGGATCGAAGCCGCCCGCGGCACCGCTGAATCCCTCGCCGAAACGCTCCTCCATCTCCTTGCGCATGCGGTAGATCCGCCAGCGGAAGAGGAGCACGCCCGCGACGAGCAGCAGAACGAATCCCATAATAAAATACAGTATGAATAGCGCAATACCCTTCAGCAGCGCCGGAGCACCCAGCGCCAGGATCAGAATGACGAGCACGGTCAGCGGGTTCCGCTGTACGAACCCCACAAGTGCGTCGATGACTGCCATCAGATATTTCATCGTTCGTTTTTCGAGTTACAGCCCCACAAAGGTAGGGAAAATTATGCGGATTTCAATAAATGTCGTAATTTTGGTGCCGGAAAGCAAAAATCACCACACAACCATGATAACCCCGCTCACAGCCATTTCGCCCGTAGACGGGCGCTACCGCAACAAAACGGAGAAACTCGCAGATTATTTCTCGGAGGCGGCGCTGATCCGCTACCGCATTCGCGTCGAGGTCGAATACTTCATCGCCCTGTGCGAACTGCCGCTGCCCCAGCTTGAAGGCATCGACCACGCCCGCTTCGCCGACCTGCGCCGGCTCTACACCGATTTCTCCGAGGCCGACGCACTGCGCGTCAAGGAGATCGAGTCCGTCACCAACCACGACGTGAAGGCCGTCGAGTACATCATCAAGGAGAAGATGGATGCATTGGGACTCTCCGCATACAAGGAGTTCGTGCACTTCGGGCTCACCTCGCAGGACATCAACAACACGTCGATCCCCCTCTCGCTCAAGGAGGCCCTCACGGGGGTCTACTACCCCGCCGTCGAGGAGGTGCGCGACAAGCTGGCCGCCTTCGCCAGGGAGTGGCACGACGTGCCGATGCTGGCACGCACGCACGGGCAGCCCGCCTCGCCCACGACCCTCGGCAAGGAGTTCATGGTCTTCGTCGAGCGGCTCGAGAAGCAGCTGGCCATGCTCCATGCGATCGCCATCCCGGCCAAGTTCGGCGGCGCCACGGGCAACTTCAACGCCCACCATGCGGCCTATCCCTCGATCGACTGGGTGGCTTTCGCCAACCGGTTCGTCGGCGACACCCTCGGGCTGAGCCGCTCGCAATACACCACGCAGATCGAGCACTACGACAACCTGGCGGCGATCTTCGACTGCATGAAGCGCATCGACACGATCCTCGTGGACCTCTCGCGCGACATGTGGACCTACATTTCGATGGAGTACTTCAAGCAGCGCATCAAGGCCGGCGAGGTCGGCTCGAGCGCCATGCCCCACAAGGTGAACCCCATCGATTTCGAGAATGCCGAGGGCAACTTCGGCATCGCCAACGCCATTTTCGAGCACCTCTCGTCGAAACTCCCCGTCTCGCGCCTGCAGCGTGACCTGACGGACTCGACCGTGCTGCGCAACATCGGCGTGCCCGTGGCCCATGCCGTAATCGCCCTGCAGTCGCTCATGAAGGGGCTGGGCAAGGTGATCCTCAACCGCGAGGCGCTGGACCGCGACCTGGAGCAGAACTGGGCCGTCGTGGCCGAGGGCATACAGACGATCCTGCGCCGCGAGGGCTATCCGAAGCCCTACGAGGCGCTGAAGGCCCTGACACGCACCAACACCCACATCACACGCGAGGCGATCGCCGCCTTCATCGAGACGCTCGACGTGGCCGAGACGGTGAAGCAGGAGTTGCGCGCCCTCTCACCGGCGACCTACACGGGTGTCTTCCGGTAACCGGCAGCGAAGATGGGATTCGGGCTTGTCCTCTACGGCATCTTCGCCGTGTTTTTCCTCGTACTCGGAGTCATCTTTTTCCTGGGCCGCGGAGCGCGGCTGATCGCCGGCTACAATACGATGCCGAAGGAGGAACGCGCACGTTACGACGAAAAGGCGCTGTGTCGTTTCATGGGCAAACTGATGTTCTACTGCGCCGTCTGCATGCTCCTAATGGGCGCCGACAAAATCCACCCTCACCAGGGGTTCGGAGCTGCCGGCATGATCTGGCTGGCGATCGGCGCCGTCGCAGCGGTGATCTACGCCAATACGGGCAACCGTTTCCTGAAAAAGCCGCCGCAAAGGCGGGACCCGGAGGGAAAATATCCCCCACGGACATAAGAATAGAATGAAGCGAGCCGCCGAAGGATTCCGATCCCCGGCGGCTCTTCGTTGGCACGCACTTTGCCCATTCCTGAAGCAACTGCGGCACAGCAACCGCAGTGAGGTTTCTTCATTTATTTAAGTTTGGGTTAGTAGTTTAGGAGGGCCATCCTCCGGAGGCGGCAGGCAATCGCGAGATCCCCTGCCGCTTTTTCATGCCGTCCCGGCCACGCCGCGGCAACACGCACGATGTGCCGCGACCGTGACGGAACCGCGCGGCACACAGAGTCTGCGACCCGCCGGAAGCACACGCACAGGGCAGGGGTCAGAACTCCACCGTGATGCCGATCGAGGGCAGCAACGTGCCGCTCTCTTGCCGGAGCTCCTTCATTTTGTAGCGCTGCTCCGAGACCGGAGCCTCGGGATTGAGGATCTCGCCCGTAGACATCAGCACGTCGGGCTGCCGGAGTTTGCTCACCGTGACGTTCTGCAGGTCGATGTAGAACCCCAGCATGCACCCCTTGAAGTAAAAGATCTTGTCGATGCGCAGGTCGAGCTGCGCAAAGGCGTCGAGACGTTCGGCATTGTAGCGCGCATAGTCATAGTAGGGGCGTCCCTGCGCATCCCACGCCTCGACGAGCGACGACTTGTCAGCATCGTAAGGCGTATAGGGGGCCCCACCCACGGCGCTCAGCTTCGCGCCGATGCTCCAGTTGCGGGGCAGGTCGTACGTTCCGCTGACGTTCACCACGAAGCGGTTGTCCCACGCCGAGGCGATCCACGGCGACGAGCCGTCGCTGCGGTACTCGCTGCGGTAGAGCGTCACCGACCCCACGATGTTCACCCGCCCGGGAATCTGCCAGCGGGCCATGGCCTCCACGCCGTAGGCTCGTCCTTCGGCCGAGGATACGAGCGCCTCATTGCCCACCACGCCGTAGTCGTTGCCCTTGCACGAGAGCGGAATCCCGTCGGCGAGCGACAGGGGTACGTCGTCATATCCTTTGTAGAAGTTCTCGAGCGAGAGGACCAGCCGGTCGCGCAGGTGCCAGCTTACACCGGCACTCATCGCCCCGACACGCAGGTAGCGCAGGTCGCGGTTCACATACTGTCCGGCATCGAGGTAGCCGAGCGCCGTGTAGGGCGGCAGCTGGTAGTAGAGTCCGGCGCTGCCGCTGATCTTCCATCCCCCGCCCAGCACATACGACAGCGAGGCGCGCGGCGAAAGCTGGTGCCACGGTCGGGACATGCGGGAGGAGTAGTCGCACGCGTCGGCCCGCACCCCGGCCGATGCGGTGAAGCGCTTGTTCACCGAGGTGTAGTCGGCTCCGACGAAGAGCCCCCAGCCGAAGATGCCCAGGTCGGTGCGGTAGTCGGCCGTGCGGGCTCCGTCGGTATAGAGGCGCTGGAAGGTGCGGTTCGTGTAGTCCGAATAGTTGAGTTCCACCCCTTCGCGCAGGGTCCACTGTCCGAGATAGCTGCGGTTCTCGGCCCGCAGCGTGCTCTTCTGCTCCACGGAACGGAGCCGAAGCGTGAGGTTCTCCTCCGAGGAGTCGTCGTTGCCGCGGTATTTCAGGTTGCGGTTGTTCAGGTAGTTGTGGCTCAGGGTCACCGTCTGCACATGCTGCCCGGCATAGTGCTGCCACGAGGCACCGACCGTGAAGGTCTCCTGCTGGATGCGCGGCAGGTAGCTCAGCAGATACTCGGCATCCTCGCCCTTCTCATCGACGTTGAGCTTCATGTTGTCGATGCCGGCCAGCGCCAGGAAGGTCAGCTCGTCGCGCTCCGAGAAGCGGGTCTTGACCTTCACCTGCCCGTCGATGTAGTTCGGCAGGAACGGGAGCCCCAGCATCTTGAAGAGCAGCTGCAGGTAGGACTGCCTGAGCGAGAAGAGGTAGGTCGTCCTGTCGCCGATGTGGCCGCTGCCGCTGATCCCGGCGTCCGAGGCGCCGAGCGTCGCCTTGAAGGTCTGCCGCTCGGCATTGCCGTCGCGGAGTTTGAAGTCGAGCACGGAGCTCAATGCCCCGGCCCTGTCGGCCGGGAAGGCCCCGGTGTAGAAGTTGATCTCGCGGATCAGATCGGCATTGACGATGCTCACCGGACCACCCGTGGCGCCCTGCGTGGCAAAGTGGTTGATGTTCGGGATCTCGATGCCGTCCATGAAGAACTTGTTCTCCGACGGACCGCCGCCGCGCACGATCAGGTCGTTGCGGTAGCCCACCGGCGAGAAGGCCACGCCGGGATAGGAGCGCACGATGCGCGAAATGTCGCGGTTCGAGCCAGGGCTCTTCTCGATCTCGCGAACCCCGATGACATTCAGCCCCACGGGACTCTCGACCGTCGCCCGGAAAGGAGAGGGACGGACCGTCACGGCTTCGACCTGCGTGGCATCCTCCTCGAGTTCGATCTCCACGAAGGGTGTGGCGGCCGAGACAAGGAACTCGGGGCTGACACAACTCCTGTAGCCGACCGAGGAGGCAACGAACCGCTGGATGCCGGGACGCACGCGTTCGATGACAAACCGGCCGGTGGAGTCTGTCGAGGCACCCCGCTGCTCCTCGCCCTGCACCACGACCGAGGCGTAGGCGACCGGCCGGCGCGTCAGACGGTCGATCACACGCCCCGACACCGGGTATCCCGAGGTTTGCTGCGCCCGCACCGCACACGGCACGGCGAGCAACAGCAGCAAGCATGACAGGCAGATCCGTTTCATCGTCCTAATCCAGTTTTATGTCGAGCATCACGGGCAGATGGTCCGACGCCCTGCTCACGTCGCCCGCACGGAAGCGGTCCAACACCCGGGCATCCACCACATCGCATGCCACACCGTTATCGAGCTGCAGGAAATAGTCGATGCAGACCGTCGGTCCGTCCGACGGATAGGTCCCGGCATCGGTTCCCGAGAGTACCCGCCAGGCCCGCCGCAACTCGCGCAACGTCTCCGAATCGGGCTCGGCATTCAGGTCGCCGCCGAGGAAGACCGGCTTCGCGCTCCGCCCGTAGCGTTCGCGCATCACCCGGTTGATCTCGCGCGCCTGCTCGACCTGCGCCTCGGCCGAAACATGGTCCAGGTGGGTCGTGGCGATCACGAAACGCGGGAGCTCGACAACCGCCAGCACACGCGGCTCGGCCCCGCCGGCCTGCGGCAGCGGCACGAAGAATTTACGGACCGCCGGTTCGCGCGTCATGACCCCTTCGCCGTAGGCACCGCCCTGAAACGGCATGGCGGGACCGTAGCAGAAGTCCCAGCCGCCCATCAGCCCGGCAACCCGTTCGAGTTGGAAGACACCCCGCGTCCGGGAGGCACAGCTGTCCAGTTCGTTGAGGCAGACGGCATCGGCGCCGATCTCGCGCATCATGTCGGCAATGAGCCGATAGTCGTCCCGAATGTACTTGTTGAAGACCCCGACATTGTAGGTCACCAACCGCGTCACGCCCGGCGCCTTGGCCGGAGCCTCCGTCCCTTCGGGTGCGGAACCGGTCGCCCGGGCCATCGCACACGCAATCCATCCCGCCGCCAGAAGCAGCGTCAGGAGAAATCCCAATCGTCTTTTCATCGTTTTCGATCTTTTCCGGCCGGGCCACCCCCGCAAAAGGGCCGGTCCCCGCCGATTTCACTACGAAGATACGCAAAATAACGGTTCCGGGCACAGCCGCAGGGAAAAATCGGTCCTTTCGCCCTCCATTTCCGCCGGAACATGCCTCCGACGGGACCGGAAGGATCTCCGCGGCATGAAAACTGCGGGCCTTGAAGCATTTGCACAACACACCGAGCCATGGCCAAAGACAAACGCATTTCGACCTCGCAGCTCGCCCTGATGACCGCCGCGGCGGTCATCAGCCTGCGCGGACTCCCGATGATGGCGCAGGAGGAGCTCACCATGTTTTTCTACATCTTCTTCGCCACGTTCCTCTTCCTGATCCCCGCGGCGCTCGTAAGCGCCGAGCTGGGCAGCGCCTTCGCCTCCCGCGGAGGCGGGGTCTACACCTGGGTCAAGGAGGCCTTCAACTCCCACCTGGGCTTCACGGCCATCTTCCTGCAGTGGATCCAGAACGTCGTCTGGTACCCCACCGTGCTGGGATTCGCCGCCGCCTCGGCCGCCTACATGGCCGGCCTCCCGGCGCTGGCCGAGAACGGTATCTTCGTGGGATGCTTCTCGATCGCCATGTACTGGTTCGCAACCTGGATCACCCTTCGCGGCACCACGGCGCTCACCGACTTCACGAGCCGCGGATTCCTCGTCGGTACGGTCCTGCCCGGCATCGTCATCGTCCTGATGGCCGTCATCTGGCTGGCCGGAGGCAACGAGGTAGCCTTCGAGCACATCCCCGCCTCGGTCACCCAGGTGGTCGGGACCGACGCCGCACACCACGTACACCCGCGCCTGTTCCCCCACATCTCGGGCATGAGCGACATCGCCTTCCTGGCCGGCATCCTGCTGCTTTTCGCCGGTGTCGAGGTCCACGCCGTGCACGCCCCCGAGTTGAAAAGGCCGCAGTCGCAGTTCCCGCGGGCCATGTTCCTCGCCGCCCTGATCTCGTTCAGCCTCTTCACGCTCGGCGCCCTGGCCGTAGCCGTCATCACGCCCTACGAACAGATCGACCTCCAGGCAGGTCTGTTCGTCTCCTTCCGCATTGTCTTCGACCACTACCGCATCGGGTGGATGACCAACGTCATGGGACTGCTCGTCACCTTCGGCGCACTGGCCGGCATCCTCTCGTGGATCTCCGGCCCGAGCCGCGGCCTGCTCTGGACAGCCCGGGAGGGGCGGCTGCCCCGGGCGCTCAGCAAAACGAACCGCAACGGCGTGCAGATTAACATCCTGCTCATCCAGGGGGCGCTCGTGACGCTGCTCTCGTCGCTCTACATCGTGATGAAGAACGTAAACGTGGCCTTCTTCCTGCTCAGCGCCCTGACCATCGGGCTCTACCTGATCATGTACATGATGATGTACGCCGCGGCCATCCGCCTGCGCTACACTCAGCCCGACCTGCCCCGCAGCTACCGCGTGCCGGGCGGCCGCACCGGGATCTGGATCATCGCCGGAGGCGGCCTGCTGGCCGTGCTCTTCTCGTTCGCCGTGACCTTCTTCCCGCCCTCGCAACTGCCCGTCGGGAGCCCGGCCACCTACACGGCCCTCGTCGCCTCGGGCACGCTGCTCTTCCTGGCCATCCCCTTCGCCATCAGCCGGGCCATGGACCGGCGGAAGAGGCAAAAGGAAGAGCGGTAAAAAGAACGGTGCGGGATCCGCCTCTTCACAAGGCAGGTCCCGCACCGGTTTGCGGCAAAGGCTCCGTCAGCCGAGGATCGTGCCGTCCTCCGCAATGCGGAGCGTCACCTCACGGTCCGTTCGCTCCTCCTCCAGCTCGAGGGCATACCATGCACCGTCGGGAGTCTGGAGATAATCCGCGCCGTCGAACTCCCAGCCGGCATACTCCGAAGCGGTCCAGGCAGCCGTCACCGCTTCGGGCAGTTCGGCACGGCGCACCTCCCACGAGGTCCTCACCCACACTCCGGCCCCGTTGAAGAGCAGCTCCTTCTCGCGCCCCTCGTGGCGGATCTCCACCTCGAGCATCCCGTCGTCGCTGTCCTTCTCCACGATCGAGGCGCCCGGATAGTTCTCCCGGATGAAGGCCTCGATCTCCGCCGCGACACCGGCGCCTTCTACGGAGGGTTCATGGCGCGACACCTCGCCCTCGGGCGTGATCCGGATCTTCACGTCGCCGTTGCGCGACTCGAGCTCCAGGCGGTAGAAGGTCCCCTCGGAAGACGTCTCGTACAGATCCGCGTCGTCGAGCCGATAACCGTGTGCCTCGGCATACTCCGAAGCGGCCCAGGCAGCCGTCACGGCTTCGGGCAGGTCGGCGCGGCGCACACTGGTCTTGGTATACAGCCACGCCGCGCCGCGGTCGAAGAAGAGTTCACGCTTCACGCCGCCGTCGAGAATCTCGACCTCCGTCCCCTCTGACTCCGCATCGACGTCGATCACACGGGCCGAAGGGTAGTGCGTCCGGATATACTCCCCGATCGAGGCCGCAGGCTCGGCCGGGATGAAATCGCCGTAGTCGCAATCGGGGTCCGCGTCGGCCACACACTTCACCAGCACGCCGTCGGGCGAATAGTAGAGGTCCATCTCGCGGCCGTCCTGTTCGACCTCGATGACGTAGATCTCGGGCTCGACATCTCCCGCACGGTAGAGTACGTCTACCCGGTCATCGACCCGCCACGAGGCATACTCGCTCGCGGCAAAGGCCTCCCTGACCGCCTGCGGGAGGGCATCGAAACGGATCTCCGTCTCGGTCATCGTCCAGCGCCCGTCGGCATTGCCGAACCAGGCCGAACAGTTCGTGGAGACCGCCGCGCGCGTTCCCGTCCAGTAGAAGTCCGCCACGGCATAGTCGCCCTTCATGCTCCAACTTACATTCTGCGCACCGGGGTAACGCTCGGCAAAAGCCGCCAGCACCTGCGGCGACACCTCGCCTCCCGAGCCGCGCTCCCCGTCGGAGCGCTCACATCCTGCAGCCAAAAACGCCGCGGCTGCAACCAACAGATTCTTCATCCAATTCATCATGATCGTGTCGTTTTAAGTGGTTCTATTACCCATTTCCGCAGGCAAAGCTACGGGGACATTTTGAAAAGAAACTGAAACGGCACAAAAAAAACCGGCCCTTCGCGGACCGGTCGCGCCGTCATTCGGCCGCGCGGTATTCGTTGGGGGTCTGCCCCGTGAGTTTCTTGAACATCCGGGTGAAGTGCTGCGGATACTGGAAACCCAGTTCGTAGGCGATCTCACTGATCGTCCGCCCCGGGTCGAGCACCCGCTCCTTCGCCACCTCGAGCAGCTTGAGCTGGATGTGCTCCTGGGCCGTGCGCCCCGTCTCGCGCTTGACCAGGTCGCCGAAATAGTTGGGTGAGAGGCAGAGCTGTCCGGCACAGTATTTCACCGACGGGAGTCCTTCGCTGCGGGCGCGGCCCTCGGCAAAGTAGTCATCCAGCAGCCGTTCGAAACGCGTCAGCACATCGTGATTGACGTGTGTGCGGGTGATGAACTGCCGTTCGTAGAAACGCAGGCAGTAGTCGAGCAGCACCTCGATCTGCGTGGTGACCAGCCGCCGGCTGTGACGGTCGATGGCATGCCCGAGTTCGAGGCGGATCTTCCGGAGGCTGTCCACGACCAGCGACCGTTCCGTCTCCGAGAGGTGCAGCGCCTCGTTCACCTCATAAGAAAAATAGGTATACTCCTTCATGTTGCGGCCGAGCATCGTCCCGCGGATCAGGTCCGGGTGGAAGACCAGCGCCCACCCCTTCGGCTGGAACTTTTCGCCGTTGTCCTCGAAGCCGATCACCTGCCCGGGGGCCAGGCAGACGAGCGTACCCTCCTGGTAGTCGTAGTAGTTGCGGCCATAGATCATGTCGCCGCAACGGACCTCCTTGAGGAAAACCGCATAAAAGCCGAACGTCTGGCGCATATGACAGACAGGCCGGGCCTCTGCGAAATCAATGACCGCCACCGAGGGATGCTGGGCCGTCACGCCCAGCGACCCGCAGTATTCGCCGACGGATTCGATGTGCCGGATTTTTGATTCCATATTATATACAGGCTTGTTCTTTGCAAAGGTAACCATTTCCGCGGGATCCCGCTCCCCGGCAGCAAAAAATCGGTAATCGGGGTAAAAGATTCCGTAATCTGTCTATCCGGAACCGGCCGGGATGCCGTATCTTTGCATTACCGGACCCCGGAAGGGGCCCAACGGAGAAAAAACGGATACGGACATGAAAAAAAGGGTATTGATCCTTTCATCCAGCCCCCGCCGCCACGGCAATTCCGACACGTTGTGCGACGAGTTCCTGCGCGGGGCCCGCGAGGCGGGACATGACGCGGAAAAGATCTTTCTGCGCGACCGGACCATCTACTACTGCACGGGGTGCGGCACCTGCACCGAGCCGGGCAGATCCTGCCCGCAGTACGACGATGCACGGGAGATCATCGAGAAGATGGTCGAGGCCGACGTCATCGTGCTCGCCTCGCCGGTCTACTTCTATGCGATGAGCGCACAGATGAAGACCCTGATCGACCGCTGCTGCTCGGAATACCTGCGGATGGGCAACAAGGAGTTCTACTTCATCATCACGGCCGCCGAGCAGGACAAGGAGGCCATGGAGCGCGTGATCGAGGGGTTCCGCGGATTCCTCGACTGCCTCGAAGGGGCCCACGAGCGGGGCACGATCTACGGACTCGGCGTCTGGAAGATGCACGAGATCGACGGCCATCCCGCCCTGCGCAAGGCCTACGAGACGGGACGCAACCTCTGACCGTCGGCAACTGCCGCAAACAACGACAAAAGTACCAACATGAAACGAACGACCCTCGCCGGCCTGCTGCTCCTCGCATCCGGAGCCGCTGCAACAGCCCGGCCGGCAACAAACGACATAGCCATGAAAGACACCACCGAATTCCACCAGATCTTCCCGCAGGGCGAGGCCAACCCGCCCGCCAATGCCCAATATTTCATCGGGCAGTCCTACCTGGCGCCCCTGACCCGGAACGGAGAGCTGAACTGCCCGGTCTACAACGTCACCTTCGAACCCGGCTGCCGCAACAACTGGCACAGCCACACGGGAGGCCAACTGCTGCTCGTGACGGCCGGACGCGGCTACTACCAGGAGCGGGGCCAGGAGGCCCGGCTGCTTCTCCCGGGCGACGTCGTCGAGATCGCACCGAACGTGATCCACTGGCACGGTGCAGCCCCCGACAGCTGGTTCTCGCACCTGGCCGTGGAGTGCAACCCGGCGACGAACCGCAACACATGGCTCGAACCCGTGGACGACGAAGCCTACCGTGCGGCCACGACCCCGAAGCCGTCGCAGACAAAGACCGCCGACGGCCTGCCCAACCCGCTGGCGGCCTTTGCCTCGAGCGATCCCGAGCTGAGCGCCCTGGCCGCCGGATTTGCCTGCGGAGAGACGCAGCAGTACGGTTCGCTCGACCGCCGCACGCGGCTGCTGGTGACCCTTGCCTCCGTTGTTGCGTTGCAGAGCGACGAACTCCTCGCTCCGTTGCTGGACGCCGCTCTCGATGCCGGCATTCCTCCCGTCGAGATCCGCGAGACGGTCTACCAGACGATCCCCTACGTCGGCATGGCAAAGGGAGCCGACGCTGTAGCCGCCATGAACCGCAGGTTCACGGCCCGGGGCATCAGCCTGCCCCTCGAAGCTTGCGGCACGACGACACCCGACACCCGCTTCGAGCAGGGGCTGGCCCTGCAGAAGTCGATCTTCGGAGAGACGATCGACCGGATGTACGAGACCTCGCCGGCCGACCAGATACACATCCAGCGCTACCTCTCGGCCAACTGCTTCGGCGACTACCAGACCCGCCGGGGACTGGACGTGGCGACCCGGGAGTTGCTGACCTTTGCCACGCTGGTTTCGTTGGGAGGCTGCGAGGCTCAGGTCAAGGGCCATATCCGGGGCAATGCCCGTGTCGGCAACGGCAAGCCGACGCTGCTGGCCGTCGTCACCCAGCTGCTCCCCTACATCGGGTATCCACGCTCGCTCAATGCCATCGCCTGTCTGAACGAGGTGCTGCCTGAAGAGGAGTAGCCGTGCGACGGCACGACGACGGCCGGGATCTTCCGCGTGAAGATTCCGGCCGTCACGTATCGGTGCGCAGCCACGGACCGCACGTCAGATCCGCCGCGGGTAGCGCAACAGGATGGCCAGCACGGCCACGGCGCCCATGATGGCGGGATAATAGAGGTAACGGATGATGCCCAGCGGCGAGAGGCCCGTCAGCCCCGCGGCCATGAGCAGCTGGGCTCCGTAGGGCAACAGGCCCTGCGTGAAGCAGGAGAAGGTGTCGAGCAGGCTGGCGCTCCGCCGGCGATCGACACCGAACCGGTCGGCGATCTTGCGGGCGATCGGGCCGACGGTCAGGATGGCGATCGTGTTGTTGGCCGTGCAGAGGTTCGAGAGGCAGACCAGTCCGGCAATCGTCCCCTCGGCCCCCCGGCGGCCCGAGATGCGGCGCGTCATGTGGCCGATGATGTAGTCGATGCCGCCGTTGAAACGGATCAGTTCGAGCAACCCTCCGGCCATCATCGTGACGATGATCAGTTCACCCATGCCGGTGATGCCCTGTCCCATGCCGCCGCACCATGCGAGCAGGTCGAAACTCCCGGTCGCCAGGCCGATCACACCCGAGGCGGCGATACCCAGCAGGAGCACCTTCAACACGTTCATGCCGGCAACGGCCGTCACCAGCACGAGCAGGTAGGGCAGCACGCGGACCCACTCGACCCGTCCCGGCGCCACCACGGCATCGGCTCCGCTGCCCGTCAGCAGATAGACCAACAGCGTCACCACGGCCGCCGGAGCCACGATACGCACATTGACGCGGAACTTGTCGCGCAGGTCGCACTCCTGTGTGCGGGTTGCGGCGATCGTCGTGTCGGAGATGAACGAAAGATTGTCGCCGAAGAAGGCGCCGCCCACGACGATGGCCGTAAGCCATGCCTCGTTCATGCCCGTCTCGGACGAAAGCCCCGCAGCCACGGGGACCAGCGCCACGATCGTCCCTACGGAGGTGCCGACCGACAGGGAGACGAAGCAGGAGGCCAGGAACAGCCCGGCCGGGAGCAGACGCCCCGGCAGCAGGTGCAGCGTCAGATCGACCGTGGCATCTACGGCACCCATGCTCCGGGCCGTCTCGGCGAAGGCGCCCGCCAGTACGAAGATCCAGATCATCAACAACACGTTCGGGTCGGCGGCCCCGGCCGAGAAGCGGGAGATCCGCTCGGCGAAGGGGACACGCCGCGTAATGGCCACGGCATAGGCCGAAGCAGCAATGAAGGCTACCGAGATGGGCATCCGGTAGAAATCGCCCGCCACCAGCGACACGGCGAGGTAGCAGGCCAGGAAGACAAGCAGCGGCGTCAGCGCAAGGAAACTGCCGCGGCACGACGGGTTTTCAGACATTTCTCTTTTTCAGTTTGCGGACCCCGGTCCGAAAAGGGCAAAAGTACCGAAAATTTTCCACTTGCCCAATTCTTCTCCTCCCGGTCCCCGCACTGCCTGCTGAAATAAATTTGGCAGAAACATCAGATTTCGTATATTTGCATATATGTGCCGACAAAATGTCGGGGACCGCCCAAAGGTGCGGCTCCGGGACAAAAATTGCGACGCAGAACGAGATTTTGACGACAACAGCCTCATAACCGCATGACATCCATGGAATTCGGCCGCCTGTTCTCCAGCTACCGGCCCCGATTCGAGATCCTTGCGAATCGCTACGTGCGCAATCGGACCGTAGCGGAAGACATCGTGTCGGAGAGTTTCATGACCCTCTGGGAGAATCGGGAGAAACTCCCGGACGACTGCAACCTCCCGGCCTATGTGCTGACCGTCGTGCGCAACCGCTGCCTCGACTGGCTCCGCGCCCAGTCGCGTCATACCCAGATCGAGCAACAGGTCTACGAACTCCGCCGCGAGGTGATCGCCGCCGACATCCGCTCGCTGGAAGCCTTCGATCCGCGCGAGATATTCTCGGGAGAGGTCGAGCGGATCATCCGCGAGACGCTTGAGAGCATGTCGCCGCTCACGCGGCAGGTATTCGAAGCCCGCCGCTTCGAGGACAAGTCGTACAAGGAGATCGCCCAGATGCACGGAATCACCGTACGCCGGGTCGAGTTCGAGCTGGCCAAGGCGGCCAAAGAGTTCCGCATAGCCCTCAAGGACTATCTTCCGGCGCTTCTTATCCTGCTCTCTTCCACCACATTGAAATCGTAAAAATTTTTAATTGCATTTTTCTGCCGGAATCGCACTTCGCAGAGTGGGAATCGGGCCGACTTGTTCGTTATCTATATACGATGGCAAACAGAGAGACGATGAATCCCGACTTACTGCTCAAATACCTCGACAACGAAGCCTCCGACCGGGAGATGCGCGAGGTGCTCGACTGGCTCGAGGCCGACCCTGCGAACCGGCTCGAACTCGACCGCCTCGACCGGGCGATCGCAGCCTTGATCATCCACGCCCCCCTGTCCGGTGAACAGATCGCCGCAACACCCGCGCCGGCGCCCGAAAAGGCCGGACGCCGCATCACCCTGCGCCGTATCGTCCGCTACACGGCCGAACTGGCCGCCGTGCTGCTTGTCGGCGTCATCCTGTCGTGGACGCTGACGCGAAACCGGCTCGACGAATGGTCGCAGCGGACCACCTCGATCGAGGTGCCGGCCGGCCAATACCTCAGCATGCGGCTCGAAGACGGGACGAACGTATGGCTCAGCGTCGGCACCCGGCTCGAATACCCGCTCGTCTTCGCCGGACGCGAGCGCCGCGTAAAGGTCAGCGGCGAGGCGATGTTCGACGTCGAGCACGATGCCGAACACCCGTTCGTCGTCGAGACGTTCGCCTGCAACGTCGAGGTACTCGGCACGAAGTTCGACGTCGTGGCCGAAGCCGACGAAGGCATATTCTCGACAGCCCTGCTGCGCGGAAGCGTGAAGGTATCCAACAAACTCACGGCCGGCGAGGAGTTCATCCTCCGGCCCAACGACGAAATCCGCCTGGTCGGCAACCGGCTGCAACTCGACCGGATCGACAACCCCGACGAGTATCTCTGGACCGAGGGGCTCATCAGCATCAAGGGCCAGACCTTCGAGGAGCTGATGCACAAGTTCGAGAAATACTTCGGTGTCCGCATCTTCATCGAACGGCGCGACATGCCGACCGTAGACTACAACTATGGAAAGATCCGAATATCCGACGGAATCGACACCGCGCTGCGCATGCTACAGCGCTCGGCGTGCTTCTCCTATGTGCGCGATCCGGAGGACAATACGATCCGCATACGCTGACTCCGCCCCGACGCGGAGCGGCGGAATCCACCCGAGACCTCTTTATCGAATAACTAACCTCAAACCAACGAATGCATGAAGAAATGAAAAACTCCTCCCTCTGACATGCAATGCCGTGAAAAAGAAGAACTGCGGACGATGGCGCGCCCGCAGTCCGTGGTCGGCATTGTCTCAAATCTTAAGCTATTAACTACTAACCACTATGTAAAAGTATGAACAAAAAACGTATTCAGCAAATCAAATGCCTGTTTACACTCGTTTTCGCCGCGTGCATGCTATTTCATGCCGCACACTCATACGCCCAATCCACACAGGTGACCATCCGCCAGGAGAATGTTCCGATGGAGCGTGTGATGAACGAGATCGAAAAACAGACGGGCTATCTCTTCCTTTCGAACAACGACGTCGATATCCGGCGCAACGTGAGCGTCAGCATCGAAAACGGTACGCTGGCAGAGGCTCTCGGCCAGATGCTCAAGGGCTCGGGCGTCACCTACCGCCTCGAAAACAAATACATCTCACTCTCCACGACCCCGAGGGGGGGGGAGCCGGTGACCGTCAAAGGCACGGTAACCGATGCCTACGGACCGGTGATCGGCGCAACGGTCACCATCAAGGGCGGCACAACGGGAACTACCACCGCAATCGACGGATCGTTCTCGCTCTCGGCACGTCCGGGTGACGTGCTGCTCGTGGCCTTCATCGGCTACAAGAGCGTCGAGATCCCCTTCACGGGCCAGACCGAACTGAAGGTCGAGCTCGAGGAGGAGGCCCTCCAGATGAATGCCGTCGTCGTCACGGCCCTCGGCATCAAGCGCGAGGAGAAGGCCCTGGCGTACAACGTCCAGCAGGTGAAGGCCGAAGAACTGACGACGGTCAAGGACGCCAACTTCGTCAATTCGCTGGTCGGCAAGGTGGCCGGTGTAACGATCAACGCCGGCGCGGGCGGTGCAGGATCCTCGACGCGCGTGGTGATGCGCGGACAGAAGTCGATCGAGAAGAGCAACACGGCCCTCTACGTGATCGACGGTATCCCGATGTACAACAACAGCTTCGGCGGATCGGGCGGCAGCTACGGCGACCAGGTCGGTTCGGAGAGCGCCGCCGACATCAACCCCGAGGACATCGAGTCGGTCAATATGCTGACCGGTCCCTCGGCCGCCGCACTCTACGGTTCGGAGGCCGCCAACGGCGTGATCATCATCAACACCAAGCGAGGCGCCGTGGACAAGACGATCGTCACGCTGAGCAACAGCACGATGTTCTCGTCGGTATACATGATGCCCGAAATGCAGAACCGCTACGGAACGAGCAACTCGACTTTCAGCTGGGGTTCGCCGATCAACGGCACGTTCGACGCCCGCGACTTCTTCAACACCGGTACGAACATCATCAACTCGGTATCCGTATCGACCGGCAACCAGAAGAACCAGACCTACATCTCCGTATCGACGACCAACAGTACGGACATCATCCCCGAGAGCGCCTACAACCGCTACAACTTCTCGGCCCGCAACACCACGACGTTCGCCAAGGAGCGCCTGACGTTCGACTTCGGTGCCAACTTCATCATCCAGGACAACAAGAACATGGTCTCGCAGGGCAAGTACTTCAACCCCCTGCCGGCGCTCTACCTCTTCCCCCGCGGCGATGATTTCAACGAAATCCGCCTCTACGAGCGCTGGGATCCCATCCGCGGCCTGATGGCGCAGTACTGGCCCTACGGCGAGGGCGCACACTCGATCCAGAACCCCTACTGGATCCAAAAGCGCATGAACCGCGAAACGGACAAGCGCCGCTACATGCTCAACGCCTCGCTCAAGTGGAAGGTCACCGACTGGCTCGACATCACCGGCCGCGTGCGGATCGACAACTCGGAGTACCGCATGACACGCAAGTACTACGCCACGACGCTGACCACCTTCGCCGGCGACAACGGAGGACTGCAGGATCAGACGCAGACCGACCGCACGTTCTACGGCGACGTGATCGCCAACATCAACAAGCAGTTCGGCGAGGACTGGACCCTCAACGCCCAGATCGGCGCCTCGATCGACGACCAGCGCTACGAGATGGCCGGCGTGGCAGGCGACCTGAAGACCGCCAACTTCTTCACGACGCTGAACCTCAACACGACCGAGAAGTTCAAGCTCTACCAGGAGGGCTGGCATGACCAGACACAGGCCATCTTCGCCAACGTCGAGGTGGGCTGGCGCTCGATGCTCTACCTCACGCTCACGGGCCGCAACGAGTGGCCCTCGATGCTGGCCTATTCGAAGCAGTCGTCGTTCTTCTACCCGTCGGTCGGCCTCTCGGGCGTCATCTCCAACATGGTCGATCTGCCCGACTGGTTCTCCTTCCTCAAGGTCCGCGCATCGTACGCCCAGGTGGCTTCGGCCTTCGACCGCTACCTCTCGAACCCGAGCTACACCTACGTCGAGCAGAGCCACGGATGGAAGGCCCCGGCGACCTATCCCAACAACGACCTGCGTCCCGAGGATACCCGCTCGTGGGAGATCGGCGTCAATGCCCGCTTCCTGAACAAGTTCAACCTCGACGTCACCTACTACCGTTCGAACACCTACCACCAGACGATCTACATGCCGCTGGCCAGCTCGACCGGTTACGAGAACTATGCCGCACAGACGGGTAACGTCCGCAACCAGGGCGTCGAGCTCGCCGTAGGCTATAACAACAAGTGGGGCGACTTCCGCTGGGGAACGAACTTCACCTACACCTTCAACGAGAACAAGATCATGGAGCTGGCCCACGGCATGATCAACCCGATAACGGGCGTGGCCGAGGACCTGACCGAGATCAAGAAGGACTGGCTGGGCGCCTCCGACGTCGCCCCGCGCGTCATCCTGCGCGAAGGCGGTTCGCTGAGCGACATCTACGTCAATCACCAGCTGGCCCGCGACCTGAACGGCAACATCCTCATCAGCAACACCGGAGCGCTGTCGATGGAGGAGATCGAGGCCCGCAAGGTAGGTTCGCTGGCCCCGAAGTGCAACCTCGGATGGAGCAACAACTTCGCCTGGAAGGGCATTGACCTCGGAGTGGTCTTCACGGCCCGCATCGGCGGCATGGCCTACTCCGCAACGCAGGGTATCCTCGACTACTACGGCGTGTCGGAGGCTACGGCCGCAGCCCGCGACCGGGGCGGCATTCCGATCAACTACGGCTCGGTCAGCCCCCAGACCTACTACCAGACGATCTCCTCGGCCGAGGGCGGTCACGGCGCCTACTACCTCTACGACGCCACCAACGTCCGCCTGCAGGAGCTCAACCTGAGCTACACGCTGCCGCAGAAGTGGTTCCGCAACAAGGCCAAGCTCACCCTCGGCTTCGTGGCCCGCAACCTCTGGATGATCTACTGCAAGGCTCCGTTCGATCCCGAAATCTCCGCAGCCACCGGCAGCAACTACTACCAGAACGTGGACTACTTCATGCTGCCCAGCACCCGGAACCTCGGTTTCAACATCAAACTCCAATTCTAACAACCGCTGACCTATGAAAAACAGACTCAAAATAATGCTCGGAATCCTGCTGGTCGGCTCGCTGACCGGTTGCACGGGTAACTTTGAAGAATACAACACCGATCCCTATGCTCCGCAGGAGCCCGATCCCACGATGCTGCTGCCGACGATGATCGACGCCATGATGTACGTCCAGCAGAACGACTCGCAGATGGTAGACCAGATGGTCGGCACACTGGGCGGCTACTTCACCCTCTCGAACCGTTGGGGCGGCCAGAACTTCGATACGTTCAACCCCTCGGCCGACTGGAACCAGGGCCCCTACAACACGATGTTCCTCGATATCTACGGCAACCTGTTCGAGATAGAGGAGCTCTCGCAGGGCTCGGGCCACTGGATGGCCATCGCCAACCTGATCCGCGCCGCCGTGATGATCCGCGTGGCCGACATCTACGGCCCGATCCCCTACAGCCAGGTGATGAAGGGCCTGATGTACGTGCCCTACGACACCAACGAGGAGGTCTACAAGAACATCATCGCGCACCTGCAGAACTCCGCATCGACGCTCTACTCCTACGCACAGACCTATCCCTCGTCGAAGCCGATGGGATCGAGCGACCCGATCTATGCCGGAGACTATGCACTCTGGGCCCGTCTGGCCAACTCGCTGACGCTCCGTGTGGCCATCCGCACGAACGACAAGGAGTCCGCCCTGCAGGCCATCGCCCATGAGGCCGGCATGATCGAGACCAACGCCCAGAACGCCATGATGTCGCCCGGCATCCAGGGCAACCCCTACCAGCTGGCATCGGTATCGTGGGGCGACCTGCGCGTAAATGCCTCGATCGTCGATTACATGTCCGGCTACAAAGATCCCCGCATGGCGGCCTACTTCACCAAATCGACCTTCCCGGGCTACACGGACCAGTATGTCGGCATGCGCTCGGGCGAGGCTGATTTCGACAAGACCTCCGTGGCCGCCTATTCGATGCCCAATCTGACGTCGGGAACGCTGCTGCCCGTATTCGTGGCAGCCGAGACGCAGTTCCTGCTGGCCGAGGCCGCCCTGAAGGGGTGGATCGACGGCGGCGAGACCAAGGCCCGCGAATACTACGAGGCCGGCATCCGCCTGTCGATGGAACAGTACGGAGTATCCGACAGCAAGACCGTAGAGGATTACCTGGCAGACAAGACGCTCACTCCGGCCGGACACTCGAACGACCCGCGCGGCTCGAAATACACCTACGACCGCAAGACCACCGTCAAGATCGCCTGGGAGGGTGAGACCTCGACCGAGAAGCACCTCGAGCAGATCATCACGCAGAAGTGGATTGCCAACTACCCGATGGGCCTTGAGGCCTGGGCCGAATACCGCCGTACGGGATATCCCGAACTGGCTCCCGTGATCGACAACCTGAGCAGCGGCGTGGTGGACTCGAACCGCGGCATGCGCCGTCTGGCCTACCCGCTCTCGGAGAAGGACCAGAACACGACGAACTACCAGAACGCCGTGACGATGATCGGCGGCACGGACACCCCGGCCGTGGATCTGTTCTGGACCAAGAAAAACTGACCGTAAAACCAAGACCAAAAATCGACTATGAACTGGAAAAGAAATAGCTGGACTCTGCTCGTCGCCGGGCTCTTCGTCGCCGGGTTCACCAACTGCAGCGACTGGACCGAAACGGAAAACGAGTGGGTCCTGGAGTCCCAAAACACCGAAACGAACAAACCCGAAAGCTACTACCAGAACCTGCGGGCCTGGAAGGCCAGCGACCACGCCATCTCGTTCGGATGGTACAGCGGCTGGGGTGAGCCCACGGTCTCGACGACCAACATGCTGGCCGGCATCCCCGACTCGATGGACATCGTCTCGCTGTGGGGCAACTGGAGCAACCTCTCGGAAGGCAAGATCAAGGATCTGCGCGAAGTACAGCAGAAAAAGGGCACGAAGGTGATCTTCTGCAGCTTCACCTCCTATGTGGGCCAGAACTTCACCCCCGCGGAGTACGACACCGACGATGCGTCCCGCAACGAGTTCTGGGGTTGGAAGGACGGTGACAGCGAGGCCATCGACGCCGCCATCGCCAAGTATGCGAGGGCGATCGCCGACACGGTCTTCAAGTACAACTACGACGGCTTCGACATCGACTTCGAGCCCAACTACGGTTACGGAGGCCTCCTGGCCAGCGACATGGGCCGCATGCACACGCTGCTGACCGAGCTCAACAAATACATCGGTCCAAAGTCGCCGAACCCCGACAAACTGCTGATCGTCGATGGCGAGCCCCAGACGCTCAACGCCGAGAGCGGTCCGCTGATCGACTACTTCGTCGTGCAGGCCTACACCGTGTCGGGAGGTTCGCCCTCGCCCAACGCCACGGGATACGAAAGCGACAAGGACAGCCGTCTGCAGCGATGCCTGAACAAGTTCCTGAGCGTAATGAGCGAGGAGGAGATCACCAACCGCTATGTGATCTGCGAGAACCTCGAGAGTGCAATGGACGCCCTCAACGGCGGATTCTACTGGGTATTCCGCGACGGCACGAAGGCCGACAAGTCGAAGATACCCTCGCTGGTCGGCATGGCCATGTGGGAGCCGACGAACGGCTTCCGCAAAGGCGGATTCGGCGCCTACCAGTTCGGCTACGAGGCGATGAATACGCCCTCCTACAAATGGATGCGCACGGCCATTGCGGCCCAGCAGGCACTCGAGAATCCCGAAACCCCCGAGACCGGGAATTGAAAAACCTTTAATCTACCGACTACACCATGAAAAAACTGAAAATATCGATTGCGTCCCTGCTCGTTGCAGCGTCGGCCCTGGTCGGCTGCGACAATGCGGAATACGGAACGCTCGGCACCCATGCCTACATCAACGAAAGTGTCTCGTCGCTGAGCCGGTCCACGAAGGTCGTGCTCGATGGCGACGAGGGAGCCAACGTACAGCTCACGATCTGCCTCAGCTCGAAGAGCGAGACTGACGCCCAATTCCGTCTGGTCGTGGACGAGGAGGTGCTGAAGAGCTACAACGAGACGCAGAGCGCAAGCTATACGACCATGCCCAAGGATCTCTTCGAACTTCCCGAGAGCATCACGGTCGGCGAAGGCAAGTTCAACGCCGATCCCGTCACGATCCACATCAAACAGATCCCGGCAGACCTGGCCGGCGACATGTACGCCATTCCGCTGCGTCTGGAGAGCATCGACGGCAGGATCCCGACGACGAGCGCCTCTTCGACCTTTGTCATCACAATCGAGAGCATCGCCGTCTCGACACTCCCGATGTTCGACGGCGGCGCCGGACTGGCCACACAGGAGGGATTCCCCATGTCGCTCGACCAGTTCACCGTCGAGGTCCGCTTCCAGATCAGCAACACGGCCAACCGCAACCGTGCCGTCTTCACGAACGGCGGTTCGAACGGCAGCCTGGTCCTGCTGCGCTTCGAGGACCCGCAGAACGACGAGACGAACGACGCCGGTGAGGTCGTCACGGCAGCCCACTCGCTCGTACAGTTCCAGGGCGACAACGGCTTCCTCAATCCGACGACGGCCTTCGTGCCCAACAAGTGGCAGCACCTGGCCGTAACCTACGACGGAACGAAGATCACGATCTATGTAAACGGCGCATTTGCCGGTTCGAAGGACCTCGTTGTCAAGAGCGAGTTCAAGCAGGCCGGCTGGTTCGGCGGCAGCGTTTCCGGCGGCGACGGCGGACACGGCACGGACGATTCGTGGTGGAGCGGCTGCAAGATCCTCTGCACCGAAGCACGCATCTGGTCGGTATGCCGCACCGAGGCACAGATCCAGAACAACATGACCACCGTAAGCCCTTCGTCCGAGGGTCTGGAGGCCTACTGGCGCTTCAACGAGGGCACCGGTACGACCTTCGAAGACTGCACGGGACACGGCCACACGCTGACCACGGCGAAGACGCCGACGTGGATCTCGGGCATCAAATCCACCGACACGGCTACTCCGTGGCCTGGCGAGGGAGAATAGGCTCCGCATCACCGGAGAGGAAACAAGCCGGCGGTCCCCCAAAGGGCCGCCGGCTTTTTCGTCTGCCGCCGTACTGCACGAAAGAATGGAGAAGATGCAAAAAGGACGACGGACCGCATCGATACACGGTCCGTCGTCCGAAGTTGGTGGGAACATGCAGATTTGAACTGCAGACCTCCTGCTTGTCAAGCAGGCGCTCTGAACCCCTGAGCTATGCTCCCGGATAAAAAACAACGGCTTACATATACTGTAAGCCGTTGTCTCTCAAACTTGTGGGAGCTGAGGGATTCGAACCCCCGACCCTCTGCTTGTAAGGCAGACGCTCTGAACCAGCTGAGCTAAGCTCCCTTAAAAATGGCTTGGGACTGCAAAGGTAATTCTTTTTTTTCGAACTCCAAATTTTCATCCAAATTTTTCATTCGGCCAAACCTCCCTTTTGCAGGCGTGTTCTGCAAAGAACCTTACGCAACCCTCGCGCATCTGCGCCTGAACAAGGACTTGAACCTAGGACCCCATGATTAACAGTCATGTGCTCTAACCAACTGAGCTATTCAGGCTTTTCGAAGAACGTTGTTTCTCGTTTTCGGTGTGCAAATATAGGGCAAATTTTCATTCCCACAAAATTTTCGCGCTTTTTTTTCACAAAAAATGTATCTTTGTAGATCATCCCACATTTGGAAACATGCGCTTGAAAACTATTATATTATTCATAATCTGCGCATTCGGAGCAACCATACCGACTGTGCGGGCTCAACTTGCATTCGAGCCCTCGGAATGGGATTTCGGCACCATACGCGAAACCGACGGTCCGGTGAGCCATACGTTCACGGGAAAGAACGGCAGCGACCGGCCGCTGGTCATCCTCGACGTGGTGACCACATGCGGCTGTACGGTACCCGAATTCTCGAAACAGCCGATCCTCCCGGGCGCCGAGACCCGGATCACGGTAACCTATGACCCGGCAAACCGCCCGGGCGCCTTCGACCGAGAGTTGTGGGTCTACTCCTCCGACCGCAAGCGGATCGCCACCCTCACGATCCGGGGCCAGGTCACACCCCGCCCGAAGAGCATCGAGGAGCAGTATCCCGTCGATGCCGGCGGCGGGCTGCGCCTGAGTTCGACACTCTGCGCCTTCTCCTATATTTATCCCGGAAAGCGGATGCAGTCGGTCATCGGATATGCCAACACCTCGCCGCGCGAGATCCGGCTCGAGTTGCGCCCCGAGATCACGAGCGGGCTGCTCTCGGCCGATTATCCGCAGACCATCGCCCCGGGGGCCCGGGGGCAGATCAACCTCGGCTACCTGATCCCCGCCGACCGGCCCCGCTACGGCACCATACGCGATGCGATGCAGGTTTTCGTAGACGGACGGAGCCGCGACGTGCGGATCGTCACGCACGGCATCGGAGCCGACAACCCTGCCGGGATGCCCGAAGGCCGGGCCCCGCGGTGCGAAATATCGGAAAATATCCTTAAATTTGGCACCGTGAAACACAACGCCCCCGAACGGCGGATGCGGTTCACCCTCTCGAACACGGGACGCGGCGAGCTCGTCGTCCGCTCGGTGGAAAGCGGGGGCCATGTCGCGGCGACGCTCCGCCCCGGGACGACGGTTCCTCCCGGACAGTCGGCCGAGACCGAGGTGGTGCTCGACCCCGCCAGCCAGCAGTACGGCGTGATGAGCGACTTCCTGATCATCGTGACGAACGACCCCGTGCGGCCCATGCGCCGCATCCGCGTGACAGCGATCATCGAGGAGTAAAGAAAGAGAAGAGACACACAACGAAACGATAAAACAATGTACCCGATTCTTGAAAAGAGAAACCTCGCCGAAGGGATCTGGCTGATGAAGGTCCTTGCGCCGCGCGTCGCCCGCTCGGCACAGCCCGGACAGTTCGTCATCGTCCGCGTAGACGAGCACGGCGAGCGCATTCCGCTCACAATCTCCGATTTCGACACCGAGGCGGGCAGCGTGACGATCGTCACGCAGGCCATCGGAGTCTCGACGCGCAAAATCTGCGCATTGAACGAAGGCGAGGCATTCGCCGATTTCGCCGGACCGCTGGGCCGCCCCTCGGAGTTCGTCCACCTGACGGACGAGGAGCTGCGGCAGCGCCGCTTCCTGTTCGTGGCAGGCGGCGTGGGAACCGCCCCGGTCTACCCGCAGGTCAAATGGCTTCACGCACACGGCGCCCGTGTCGATGTCATCATCGGCGCCAAGAGCCGCAACATGCTGATCTGCGTCGAGAAGATGCGGGCCGTAGCCGACAACCTCCACATCGCCACCGACGACGGCTCGGAGGGGACCAAGGGGCTGGTGACGCAGGTCGTCGAGCGGCTCGTGGGCGAAGAGGGACAACACTACGACGAATGCGTGGCCATCGGACCGATGATCATGATGAAGTTCGTGGCCCTGACCACGAAGCGCTTTGCGCTGAAGACCACCGTCTCGCTCAATGCCCTGATGGTGGACGGAACGGGCATGTGCGGCGCCTGCCGCGTGACGGTGGGCGGCAAGACCCGCTTCACGTGCGTCGAGGGCCCCGAGTTCGACGGGCACGAGGTCGATTTCGACGAGGCGATGCGTCGCCAGGGAATGTATCGCTCGGAGGAGCAGCGCCGTGCGGCAATCGAGGCCGAACGGGCTGCCGGACACGTATGTAGAATCGGATTGGACAAATAGCCATGGCAAACAGAATACCGCGCGTCCCTGTACGTGAACAGGAGCCGCAACTCCGCGCGACCAACTTCGAGGAGGTCTGCTACGGATACAACCACGAAGAGGCTCTGCTCGAGGCCTCGCGCTGCCTGCACTGCAAGAAGCCCCGCTGCGTCGAGGCCTGCCCGGTAGGCATCCGGATTCCGGAATTCATCGCCGCGCTGCACGAGGAGCGGCTGCACGACGCCGCGCAGATCATCGCCCGCGACAGCTCGCTGCCTTCGATCTGCGGCCGCGTCTGCCCGCAGGAGACGCAGTGCGAAGGGGCCTGCGTGCTCGGCGTAAAGGGCGAGCCGGTGGCCATCGGCAAACTCGAGCGCTACGTCGGCGACTGGAAACTGGAGCACACCGGCGAGCAGACTCCGGCAACGGCCCCGCGCAACGGCCACAAGGTGGCCGTCATCGGCAGCGGCCCGGCGGGTCTGGCCTGCGCCAGCGACCTGGCCAAGGCGGGTTACACGGTGAAGATTTTCGAGGCGCTGCACAAGGTGGGCGGCGTGCTGGTCTACGGCATCCCGGAGTTCCGCCTGCCGAAGGAGCGGATCGTCGCCCGCGAGATCGAAGAGGTCCGCCGGCTGGGCGTCGAGATCGAGACCGACGTCATCGTCGGCCGCACCGTGACGATCGATTCGCTGATGGACGACGAGGGATATGAGGCCGTATTCATCGGTTCGGGCGCCGGACTGCCCCGCTTCATGGGCATCCCGGGCGAGAACTTCAACGGCGTGGTCTCGGCCAACGAATTCCTCACGCGCACGAACCTCATGCACGCCTATGACAGCACCTACGACACGCCGATCCATGTCGGGCAGCGCGTGGTGGTGGTCGGAGGCGGCAACGTGGCGATGGATGCCGTGCGCACGGCCCGGCGTCTGGGCGCCGAGGCGACGATCGTCTACCGCCGCTCGGAAAAGGAGCTCCCGGCCCGCGCCGAGGAGGTGCACCATGCCAAGGAGGAGGGTATCCTCTTCCGCATGCTCACCAACCCCGTGGAGGTACTCGGCGACGAACGCGGATGGGTGCGCGGCGTCCGCTGCGTGGAGATGGAACTGGGCGAACCGGACGAGAGCGGCCGCCGCTCGCCGGTCGTGAAGCCCGGTTCGGAGTTCGACATCGACTGCGACGTGGTGATCATGGCACTGGGCACCTCGCCCAACCCGCTGCTGGCCTCGACCACCGCAGGGCTCGAGACCTCGCGCCGCGGCTGCATCACGGCCGACGCGCAAGGTGCGACAACCCGCCCGGGCGTCTTTGCCGGAGGTGACGCCGTGACGGGAGCTGCCACGGTCATCCTGGCCATGGGCGCAGGCCGCACGGCCGCACGCGCCATCGACGAATACATAAAATCGCGCAAGGGATAGCTGAAGTTCCGGGGAAAAGTGCTATCTTGGGATACGAACTTCAAACGTACCGCCGCATGAGCACAGCACGCACCGCAGCCGCCGCGCTGCTTCTCGGGTTATCGGCCGCCTGCACGGACGAGCCGCCCAAACGCTTCACGGGAATCATCACCGACGCAACGATGCATACGGTGACGGTAAAGACGCCGACGGCCGACCACGGATTCACCTTCTCGACCGTCGATGCCGACAAGAGCCTCGCCCACGGACTGCTTCCCGGCGCCCCGGCCGTGGTGGAGTACCGCGGCGAACTTGCGGACGGCACGCCGGCCCTGCGCGTCGAGACCGACTCGACCTATGCCGCAGCGGTCGGGCGGTGGACGATGCCCGACCCGGCCAACCCGGAGCGGGTCGTGGGATTCGAGCTGCTCGTCGAAGGCAAAGCCCGGCCGATCCATTCGCAGACGCTCGTCTGCACCGCATGGGAACTGGTCGAGGGCGCACCCGGCCGGATCCGGCTGCAGGGGCGCAGCATCGGGCTCGACCAGATCACCGACTTCACGCGGACGGGGACGATCGCGAAGGACAGCACCGGCGTACCGACGCTCACGACCGACGACGGCACGCGCTACACCAAATGGCTCGATTGAACGGTTCGTTCTCACGATAAACGAACGGCACCCTGCTATTTGGCAGGGTGCCGTTTTTTCATCGGAGGCCACAACGACCGTCCAGAAGAGGCAAAATGCGGTCTTCCCCGCGTCCGCAACGCTCGAAGCCTACGGGATTCCACACAAGAATCAATGACCGACCGCCTCGCGCACCCGTTCCACGATCTGCGCGGGCGTCACGGCCCGGATGCAGCGGTAGTCGCCGTAGCGGCACGGGCGGTTTCCGAAGACCGAGCAGGGCCGGCACGCCATATCGGCCTGCAGAACCAGGTCGGGCGAGCAGCCGTAGCCGAGGAATCCCAGCCCGGGGTGTGTGGCTCCCCACACCGAAACGACGGGCGAGGCCACCAGCGAGGCGAGGTGCATGACCAGCGAGTCCATCGACACGACGCAGTCTTCGTGGGCGATCAGATCCATCTCCCCGGCAAACCGCACCCGGCCGAAGACGGCCGTCACGTTGGGGTATTTCCGCTCCATCTCCCGAGCGAACTCCGCCTCGGCGCCCCCGCCCCCGTGCACGAAGACCCGGTCATAGCGGGCAGCCAGCTGGCCGACCAGTTCGCGGCTCAGCTCCTCGGGATAGGTCTTGCCGGCGTGGGCCGAGAAAGGGGCGAACCCGATCCATGTCCCCGTCTTGGGGCCGAACGGATTCGGGCGCTCGGTCGGAAGGGCCGGCTTGGGATCCGGGAACTCGAAGCCCAGGGCACGGAAGACGTCGCAATAGCGCAACACGCTGTGGCGCAGAGGCTCCATTCCCCGGCCGCCGCAACGGATGAAAGCCCGTTTCTCGTCCCTTCCCTTACGGATCGAGGCCGTACGGATGCCGTGCAGCCGGGCCGCCAGGGTGAAGGCCATCGAGCGCAGCGTGCCGTGGACATCCGCCACGGCATCGACGTCCAGCCGGCGGCGGATCCCGCTCGCCAGGCGCCACATCCCGAGCAGCGAGTGCTGCGCCCCCTTGACATCGACCTCGAGGAACTCGACGTCGAGCGAAGAGAAAAAGGGTCGGAACATCGCCTGTGTCCCGACCGTGATCCGAAGCTCGGGGCAGGCCTCCTTCAAGGCCCGCAGGGCGTGCGGCAGCATCGCCACGTCGCCCATCGCCGAAGTCCGGAGCACCAGCAGGTGCTTCGGGCGGGCGCCCTTCGCTCCGCTACTTGCGCCCATAGAGCACGGGATTCAGCGACGGATCGTTGTACATCTTCATCTGCTTGTAGGTCTTCATGTACTTGCGGCCCGCCTCGATGTCCTCGATCAGCTCCTCGATCGCCTTCGACAGATCGACCTGCTGCGTGAGCAGCACCTCCAGTTTGCGGCGGCACGCCTCGCGGTGGGCGTCATCGACGTCCGTACGCTCGGTCTCGCGCGCCATGTGGTAGATCTTGAGCGCGAGGATCGACAGGCGGTCGATCGCCCAGGCCGGCGTCTCGGTGTTCAGCCGCGCATCGGCCGACGGACGGATCTCGCGGTACTTGTCCAGCAGGTAGGAGTCAATATATTCGACCATATCCGTCCGGTCCTGGTTCGAGCGGTCGATTCGCCGCTTGATCTTCAGCGCCTCCACCGGGTCGATCTGCGGGTCACGGATAATATCCTCGAGGTGCCACTGCACCGTGTCGATCCAGCATTTGTGGTAGAGCAGCGCATCGATCGAACCCGCCTCGAAGGGGTTCTCCATCGGTTGATCCACATCGTCCCGGCGGTGGTAGTCCGCAATCGCACGCTCGAAAATCCGGTTGGCATTCTCGGTAAACATAGTCAGCAGTCTTATATTTATTTAGAAATTGTTATTCTCGGCGGAAAATTATATCTTTGCCCGTAAACTTTAACAAAGTTAATGAAAATTTCCAGAAAAACAACGCTCCTCGCAGGTTTCCTCCTCGGGCTGATCCTTCCGCTCGCGGCCCAGGTCCGCACCACCCGCGAAGAGTACATCGACCGATACAAATCCATCGCCATCGCCCAGATGGAGCGCTACGGAATCCCGGCAAGCATCACCCTCGCCCAGGGTATTCTCGAATCCGACTGCGGGAACAGCCTGCTCTCCATGCGGTCGAACAACCACTTCGGCATCAAGTGCAAGCGCGACTGGACCGGCGAGAAGGTCTACCACGACGACGACGCCAAGGGCGAGTGCTTCCGGGCCTACCCCACGGTCGAGGCCTCGTACCACGACCACGCCGAGTTCCTCGACAAGCAGCCCCGCTACGACTCGCTGTTCGCCTACGCCTCGGACGACTACAAGAGCTGGGCGCGCGGGCTCAAGGCTGCCGGCTACGCCACGGCCCCCGACTACGCGCAGCGGCTCATCCGCATCATCGAGGAGAGCCAGCTCTTCCTGCTCGACCGCCCCGACGGCGAGGCGCTCTACGCCCGCCGCTACGGGCTGCCGCGCGATCCCGAGGAGTGGTTCTCGTCGCAGACGAGCGTCGGGACGGCATCGCCCGCCACGGCCGTCGATCCGGACAACTACCGCGTGACGATCAATGCCCACGAAGGCTACAACGTCTACATGACCAACGGCGTGCACTACGTCCTGGCCAAGGAGAACGACTCGTTCGAGCAGATCGGGCGCAAGTTCCGCATCTCGGCCCGCAACCTGCGCCGCTTCAACGACCTGAAGGACAAGCAGGCCCAGCCCGTGCCGGGCGAGGTGGTCTACATCGAGCGCAAGAAGAAGCGCTGGGAGGGCAATGCCCAGCACCACATCTGCCGCGAAGGCGAGACGGTCTACGCCGTCGGGCAGTCGTACGGCATCCGCATGCGCTCGATCGAGCGGCTCAACCGCCTGAAGAAGGGCGAGCGGCTCGAAAAGGGGCAGCAGCTACGCATCCGTTAAAATTCTCAAGAACCACATATGGAAACAATTCCCCTGCGGGCGCGGATTCTCGAAACCATCGTCCGCAAATCGACACTCAAACAGAAGGTCTTCGACAGCACCTTCTGGGCATTCAACCAGCTCAAGGAGACCCTGCTGGAGATGGCTTCGGAAATGGATGACGAACTCGACGGGAAACTCGACCGCCGCGTACGGCTCGAATACCGCGACCGCGGCAAGTTCGAGGCGCAGCTTCAGATCGCCAACGACCTGCTGATCTTCCAGATGCACACCGACGTCTTCGAGTTCGACGACGCCCACCCCATCTGGAAGACCCCCTACGTGCAGGCCGACCGCGAGAACTCCTACTGCGGCGTGGTGAACATCTACAACTTCCTCTCCGACTCGTTCAAGTTCAACCGCAACGCCGACGAGGGATACCTGATCGGCCGGCTGTTCATCAACCGCGACCGCCGCTACTTCGTCGAAGGAAAGGAGCAGACGACGCTCCGCGCCGCAGATTTCGGCAAGGACGAGATCGACCGCGACGCCCTGATCGCCATCCTCGAGTCGGCCATCGCCTTCTCGCTCGACTTCGACCTGCTGCTTCCGCCCTACGAGGAGAACAAGCGCGTCACGGTGGACCAGTTCAATACCAAGATGGACAACTCGAAGTTCGTGACGGGCAAGCGCCTGGGCTATGAATTCAACGTCGAAGACATCTAATACCCCGAATAGAACCGTGAAGAAGAGACTCATTCCTGTCCTGGCGGCCGCCCTGCTCGGCTCCGGGACCCTTGCGGCCCGCGACGAATACCGCGAAATAGCCCGTCTGGCATCGATGAACGAGCGGGTGTACGGCATCCGCTCGATGGCCGACGGCGAACACTATACGACCCTCGAAGGCAACGAGATCCTGCGTTACAGCTATGCACAGGAGGGGCCCGGCGAGCGTCTGCTGCCCCGGAGCAGCGACGTGCAGACCGTCTCGGACTACACCTTCTCGCCCGACGAGCGGATGATCCTCATCGCTTCGGGCCGCACGCCCATCTACCGCCACTCCTACACGACGCAGTATCTGCTGGCGGCCGACGGCGTCGTCCGTCCGATCCTCCCCGAGGCCGAGGCCCCGCGCGACGCCTCCTTCTCGCCCGACGGGCGGCTGATCGCCTATTCGGACCGCAACGACCTCTACGTCTATGAGATCGCCACGAAGAAGACCCGCCGGATCACCGACGACGGAGCGTGGAACTCGGTCATCAACGGCACGACCGACTGGGTCTACGAGGAGGAGTTCGGCTTCACGCGCGCCTACGCCTTCTCGCCCGACGGCAAGCGGCTGGCCTACCTGCGCTTCGACGAGTCGCAGGTGCCCCTGATGGAGATGATGCGCTTCGACGGCAAGCTCTACAACAAGGCCTACTCGTTCAAATACCCCAAGGCCGGGGAGAAGAACTCGACGCTGCAGCTCTGGGTCGCCGACCTTGAGACCGGGGCCAAGAGCCGCATCGACACGGGCAGCGAGACCGACCAGTACATCCCGCGCCTGGGCTTCACGCCCGACGGCCGCCTCTGGTACTACCGCCTCAACCGACGCCAGAACACCTTCGAGATGGTGCTCTGCGAGCCCCACGGCGCCCAGCGCGTCATCTACGAGGAGCGGGCCCAGCAGTATGTCGAGCGGGTGGACGACGGCACGGTGACCTTCGTCGATAACGACCGCTTCCTCGTGCGGCAGGAGAGCCACACGGGCTACATGCACCTCTACCTCTACAGCATCCGCCGGGGCCTGCTCGCACAGGTGACCAAGGGGGCCTGGGAGGTGACCGGCGTCGTCGGGACCGACGGCAAACGGGTGTGGTACCTCTCGACCGAGACCTCACCCCTGCGCCGCAACCTCTACAGCGTCCGCCTCGACGGCAAGGACAAGCGCCGCCTCACGCCCGGCGAGGGCTACTACTCGATCGCCCCGAGCCGCGGCATGAAATACTACATCTCGACCTTCTCGAACGCCTCGACGCCCAACCGCGTGGAGATCTGCGACGGCGAGGGCAACGTCGTCCGCACGCTGGCCGACAGCCGCGCCCTGCGCGAGGAGCTTGCAGCCAGGAGGGTTCCCGTCAAGGAGTTCTTCACCTTCACCACCGAACGAGGCGACACGCTCAACGCCTACATGATCCGTCCGCGCGACTTCGACCCCTCGAAGCGCTACCCCGTGCTGCTCACACAGTATTCGGGTCCCGGATCGCAGCAGGTGGCCGACCGCTGGTCGGTGGACTGGGAGGACGCCCTGGTCGAAAAGGGCTATGTCGTGGTCTCGGCCGACGGCCGGGGAACGGGATTCCGCGGCGAGAAGTTCAAGAAGCAGACCTACGGACGGCTCGGCGCCCTGGAGGTCGAGGACCAGCTCTCGACGGCCCGCTACATGGCCGCGCAGCCCTGGGTCGATGCCGACCGCATCGGCATCTACGGATGGTCCTACGGGGGTTTCATGGCCGTCAGCTGCGCGCTCAAGGGACACGGGCTCTTCCGCATGGCGATCGCCGTGGCTCCGGTCACCTCGTGGCGCTACTACGACACGATCTACACGGAGATCTACAACAACCTGCCGCAATACAACGCCGCGGGATATGACGACAACTCGCCGATCAACTTTGCCCGGATGCTCGACGACGAGAAGACCCGGCTGCTGATCATCCACGGCACGGCCGACGACAACGTCCACTTCCAGAACACCGTCGAGCTGACGCGGGCGCTGAACCGTTACGGCAAGCAGTACGACATGATGGTCTACCCGGACCAGAACCACTCGATGCAGCCTTCGGACACCTACAACGTCCGGCAGAAGATGATCGACTACACGCTCGAGCACCTCTGATACGGGCCCGCCGTTGCGGCGGAGAGAGGCATCCGACACACCCATACGAAAAGCCCCTGTTGCCGTGGCAACAGGGGCTTTTCGCGTCACATTCCCGTCCGGGATCAGAGCCCGTAGGAGAGGGCGTTGATGCTGTCGTAGACCGCGCTCGCCACACCCAGCAGCAGCACGCCGGCCAGGCAGAAGAAGAGGCTGATGCGCGTGTAGCGGTCGCTGCGGAACGCCGCAATGGGCGACTCGTTCGGCGTGATATACATCGCCTTGACCACCAGCAGGTAGTAGTAGAGCGAGATCACCGTATTGAGCAGGGCGATGAAGACCAGCAGGTGGAATCCGCTGCGGAAGGCCGCCGCAAAGACGAAGAACTTCGAGAAGAACCCGGCGAAGGGCGGGATGCCGGCCAGCGAGAAGAGCGCCAGCGTCATCGCCACGGTCAGACGGGGGTTCGTGCGGTAGAGCCCGTTGTAGTCCTCGATGGCGACCTTGCCGCCGCTGTGCTGCTCGACGGAGGCGATCACGCCGAAGGCCGCGAGGTTGGCGGCCATATAGACCAGCACATAGAAGACCAGCGAGGTCATGCCGAAAGGCGTCCCGCCGATGACGGCCAGCAGGATGTATCCGGCCTGCGAGATCGACGAGAAGGCCAGGAAGCGCTTGAGGTTGCGCTGCCGGATGGCGAAGAGGTTGGCCACGGTGATACTCAGCACGGTAAGCGCCCAGAGTACCGTCTGCCACTGGCCGACCATCGGGGCGAAGACCTTGACCAGCACCGTGAGCAGCACGAAGGCCGCAGCCCCCTTCGAGACGACCGACAGGTAGGCGGTGACGGGTGTCGGGGCGCCCTGGTAGGTGTCGGCGGTCCAGAGGTGGAAGGGCACGAGCGAGAGCTTGAAGCCGAGGCCCGCAAGGAAGAAGACCAGCGAGAGAACCTGCAGCGGCGAGCCGTCGATGTGCGACGCCATGTCGTCGAAGTAGAGCGTACCGGTGGTGCCGTAGAGGAACGAGATGCCGTAGAGCATCAGTCCGCTGGCAAACAGCGCACAGAGGATGAACTTGGCACCGGCCTCGGCTGAATGTCCCTTGTACTTGTCGAAGGCCACCAGGCAGGCCATCGGCACCGAAGCCAGCTCAAGGCCGATAAAGAACATCAGGAAGTTGTCGGCACCGATCATGAAGAACATGCCCAGCAGCGTCGAGAGGGTGAGGATGTAGAACTCGCCCTGCTTGTGGCGCGTGTCGTCGCGCCGCAGCCACGTGTCTGCCTGCAGGCAGACGATGAGTGCGCCGACGGTCAGGACGGCCTTCACGATGCCGTGCATCGGTTCATAGCGGAACATCCCGCCGAAGAGCACCCCCGCCTCGCCGGGCAGAAGCGCAACGACGGCCTCGACGGCCAGCAGGATGCACACGACGGCCGTAAAGCAGCGCCGGGCCCGTTCGCCGGCGAAGAGGTCGTAGAGGAAGAGCAGGACGATCAGCAGCGCGAGCGTCACCTCGGCCCGCATGTAAACGAATAGATCCGTATAATTCATGGCTCGTCTAATTCAAAAGGTGAGTAATGACCGTCCCGACACCGCCGCGCACCAGGTCGCTCACCCACAGCGGGGCCAGACCCATGCCGGCAACGGCGACGATGAGGCAGATGACCGAAAAGCGTTCGTCCCACGTGGCATCCGAGAGCTTCAGGTGCTCGGGGTTGGTGCAGGTGCCGTAGAGGATGCGGCCCACGACGCGCAGGATGTAGACCGCCGTGATGACGATCGACGTGCAGGCGATGATCGTCACGACGCGGTGGAACGTGTCGGCGTGCATGAAGGCGCCGTTGAAGATCGTCATCTCGGCCACGAAGCCGCTCAGGCCCGGAAGACCGAGGTTGGCCAGACCGGCGATGACGTAGCCCACGGCCAGGAAGGGCATGACCTTCATCAGACCGGCGAGCTGGCGGACGTCACGCGTATGGGTGCGGCCGTAGATCATGCCGATCAGGGCGAAGAAGAGCGCCGTCATCAGTCCGTGGCTCAGCATCTGCAGCACGGCACCCGTGGCGGCCGTCTCGTTCATCATCAGGATGGCGAAGAGCACCAGTCCGCAGTGCGATACCGAGGAGTAGGCGTTGATGTACTTCAGGTCGGTCTGCACGCAGGCCGAGAGGGCCCCGTAGACCACCGATACGGTCGTCAGCAGGATGAAGATCCAGCTCAGTTCGTGCGCCGCCTCGGGCAGCAGGAACATCGCCACGCGGAAGCATCCGTAGCCGCCGAGCTTCATCAGCACGCCGGCATGGAGCATCGACACAGCCGTCGGGGCCGAGGCGTGGCCGTCGGGACTCCACGTGTGGAAGGGGAAAAGGGCTCCCAGGACGCCGAAGCCGATGAAGACGAGCGGGAACCAGATGCGCTGCTCGGCAAGGGGGATGTTGTGCAGCGCGGCGATCTCCAGTACGTTCATCGTCTGGGCCCCCGAGCCGAAGTAGATGCCCAGAATGCCGATCAGCAGGAAGGCCGAGCCGCCCATGAGCATCAGCGTGAGCTTCATGGCCGAATACTCCTTGCGGCCGCTGCCCCAGACACCGATAAGCAGGTACATCGGGATGAGCGCCACCTCGTAGAACATGAACATCGTGAAGAGATCCACCGAGATGAAGAATCCGAAGACCCCGACACTCAGCAGGCAGAACCAGAGGAAGTACTCCTTGACGTCGGTCTTCATCTGCCACGAGGCGAATGTGCCCGTAAAGACGATGATGGCCGACAGGAGCAGCATCGCCACCGAGATGCCGTCCACGCCGATGGCGTAGTGGATGTTGAGCGGAGCATACCATACATGGCTGTCGGTCAGCAGCATCGCGGCCGTCTCGCCCGCCTCGCGCAGGCCGAGGAACCGGAAGACCAGCACGACGGCCAGTACCAGCAGCAGCGACGAGCCGGCGACCATCACGGCATGGATCTGCCGCGTCGATTTCGAAATCCAAAGCCCCAGCATCATCACCAGCGGGATGAGGGGGAACAGGGATAGCATATTCATAATAACAGCGTCGAATTAGCGGATGAGAAGAATCAGGATCGTAAGGCCCAGCGCACCGCCCAGCATCCAGATGCAGTAGCGCTGCACGCTGCCGCTCTGCATGAACCGGATGGCCTCCGCCGCGCCGTGGGTCGCCGTGGCCAGCAGGTTCATGAAGCCGTCCACGACGTGGCGGTCGAACCAGGCGATCGGTGTCGAGATGCAGGCGAAGATCACGCGGTGGGTGACGAACTGGTAGACCTCGTCGATGTAGAAGCGGTGGTAGGCCGCACGGTGCAGCGTCGGGAAGGCCGCTGCCAGGCGGTCGGCCACAGGCTGCTTCTCGCGGGCGTACATCCACGTGGCCAGCGCAATGGCGGCCACGGCCACGCAGAGGCTCACGGCAGCGACGCTGCGGTCGATGTGGATCGTATAGGCGGCGCCGTCCGACGAGACGAACTCGCCGAAGGGGATCCAGCCGGCAAAGAGCGTCACGGCGGCAAGGAATACCAGCGGCAGGGTCATGCTCAGCGGAGCCTCGTGCGGCGTGTGGGCCGCATGCAGCTCGCGGTTCTCACGCCCCCAGAAGATGTTGAAGTAGAGGCGGAACATGTAGAAGGCCGTCAGTCCGGCAATGGCGGTCATCACCCACCCCATGACGGGGCTGAAGGCGAAGCAGGCCGTGAGGATCTCGTCCTTGGAGAAGAAGCCGCTCAGGGGCCAGATGCCCGCAATGGCCAGGCAGGCCACGAGGAAGGTCACATGCGTCAGGGGCATGTAGCGGCGCAGGCCGCCCATGGCCGACATCTCGTTCGAATGGACGGCATGGATGATGCAGCCCGCCCCGAGGAAGAGCAGCGCCTTGAACAGGGCATGGGTGAAGAGGTGGAACATCGAGGCCATGTAGCCCAGCCCGCCCGCGTGGGGATCGGCCGAGGTGCAGACGCCGAGCGAGACGATCATGAAGCCGATCTGCGAGATGGTGCTGAAGGCCAGCACGCGCTTGATGTCGCTCTGCACGCAGGCCACCACGGCGGCGTAAAGCGCCGTGAAGGCCCCGATGTAGGCCGTCCAGTGCAGCACCTCGGGGGCATAGCCGATGAACAGGGGGAACATCCGAGCCACGAGGTAGACGCCGGCGACGACCATCGTCGCGGCATGGATCAGCGCCGAGACGGGCGTCGGGCCCTCCATGGCGTCGGGCAGCCAGATGTGCAGCGGGAACATGGCGCTCTTGCCGGCGCCGCCGATGAACATCAGCCCCAGCGCCAGCGGGATCATCCCTCCGGCGGCGGCCAGCATGGCCGTATCGGGCGTGAAGGAGAAGGTCCCGGCGTAGTAGCCGTAGAAGAGGATGCCCACGAGGAAGCCCAGGTCGGCGAAACGGGTCACGATGAAGGCCTTCTTCGAGGCGGCGATGGCCTCGGGCTTCGTGTAGTAGAAGCCGATCAGCAGATAGGAGCTTACGCCCACCAGCTCCCAGAAGAGGTACATCTGGAAGATGTTCGTGGCCACGACCAGCCCCATCATGCTCATCGTGAAGAGCGACAGGAAGGCGTAGTAGCGCTGGAAGCCCCGCTCGCCCTTCATGTAGCCGAACGAGTAGATGTGGACCATGAGCGAGACGGTCGAGATGACGACAAGCATCATCACCGAGATCGGGTCGAGCTGGATGCCCAGGTCGATGTGCAGCGTCTGACTGATGGGCAGCCAGACGGTGTTCCACGGCACGAGCGTCGGATAGAGGCCCGCGGCGTCACGCCCCACGCCGAAGAAGTACTCCCCGGCGGCCGTGTAGCTCAGGACCGCCACCACGGCCACCACGGCCGTGCCGATGGCGCCGGCCGCCGCGGGTCGGAGCTTCATGCCGGCGATGCCGAGCACGAGGAAACTCACGAACGGCAGCAGCAGAATCAGAATCGTATATTCCATAAAGCGTCGTTGTTTGCAGGGGTCGTTACCACTTCATCTGACGCAGGTTGCGGACCTGGATGTTGCGGATGTTGCGGTAGATGTTGATGATGATGGCGATGGCGACGGCCGTCTCCGCGGCACTCACCCCGATGGCGAACAGCGCAAAGAAGAACCCCTCGAGCGCTCCGGGGAAGAGGAAACGGTTGAAGACCACGAAGTTGATATCCACCGAGTTGAGGATCAGCTCGACGGAGATCAGCATGGCCAGCAGGTTGCGGCGCGTCACGAAGCCGTAGATTCCCACGAACATCATGATCGTGGAGACGACGAGATAATACTCCATGTGTATCATAAGGCACTCTGTTTTTTAGCGTTTGCGGGCGATCATGATACCGCCGACGATGCAGGCCAGCAACAGCAGGCTGATCACCTCGAACGGCAGGACATATCCGTACTTGTCGCTGCTCATCAGCGCGTGGCCGATCGTGCGGACAGAGAGTTCGCCGTACTCGAAGTGCGACGGCAGGAAGCGGTGCTTGAGCGTGATGAAGAGGCAGACGCCCAGGCCGGCCAGCGTCGCGGCCAGGCCTGCCACGAACTTGTAGCCCTTGAGCTCCTCGGCCTTGTCGCCCTCGCTCGAGGTGAGCAGGATCGAAAAGACGTAGAGCACCGTGATGCCGCCGGCGTAGATGAGCAGCTGCACGGCCCCGAGAAACGAATAGTTGAGCTGGAAATAGATGCCGGCCGTACCGAAGAGCACGAACAGCAGGTAGGTCGCCGCACGCAGGATACGCCGCGTCGAGACGGCCAGCACGGCGCTCACCGTGATGAAGATCGCCAGCACGGCGAAAACGATCAGTTCGAGAGTTATCTCCATGGCTTACTGTTTGTTCAGGATTTGGACCAGTTTCTCCCGCGTGTAGACCGCGTGTTCGAACTCCGTCGCAAAGCGGATGGCTCCCGTCGGGCAGGCATTGACGCACAGGTGGCAGAACATGCACGACCCGAGGTCGTACTCGTAGCGCACCAGACGCTTCTTCGACTTGCCCGTTTCGGGATCGGTGACCATCTCGGTCACCAGGCGGATCGTCCCGTTGGGGCACGACGACTGACACAGTCCGCAGGCGATGCACTTGTTGTGCCCCTCGGCATCGTGGGGCATCGTCAGATGGCCGCAGTAGCGGTCGTACATCTTCAGCGTGGCCCGGTTCTCGGGGTATTGTTCGGTGACCTTGGGCGTGAAGAATTCGCGGCCGGTCACCTTCATGCCCGTCAGCAGGGTCCCCAGTCCGTGAAACAGTCCTTTGATATAATTCGACATGACTAAAAATGCAGGTTAAAGACAACGACGATGACCATCAGCAGCAGATTGACCAGGCCGATCGGTACAAGGTATTTCCACTCGAGCGTCAGGATCTGGTCGATGCGCAGGCGCGGGAAGGTCCACTTGATCCACATCAGCAGCAGGACCACGAAGAAGGCCTTGCCGAAGAACCAGACGAAGCCCGGGATGTAGTCCATCACCGCGTTGAAGCCCTCCCAGCCGGGGATGTGCAGCGGCATCCAGCCGCCGAGGAAGATCGTGGCCGCAACGCCCGAGATGATGAACAGATTGACGAACTCGGCGACGTAGAACAGGCCGAAGTGCATGCCCGAGTACTCGGTGTGGTATCCGGCCGTGAGCTCCGACTCGGCCTCCGGGAGGTCGAACGGACCGCGGTTCACCTCGGCGTTGCCGGCGATCAGGTAGATCACGAAGGCGATGAGCGCCGGGAGGTGGCCCTTGAAGATGAACCACCCGTCGGCCTGACGCTCAACGATCTCCGAGAACTGCATCGTGTCGGTCAGGACGACGATCGTCAGGATCGAAAGGCCGATCGACAACTCGTAGGAGATCATCTGCGCACCGCTTCGCATGGCGCCGATGAGCGAATACTTGTTGTTGGAGCTCCACCCGGCCAGCAGGATGCCCACCACGCCGATCGACGAGGCGGCCATCATGAAGAAGACGCCCACGTTGAAGTCGAGAACCTCCATCCCGCGGTTGAAGGGCAGGCAGGCGAAGGCCAGGAGCGAGGCCAGGATGACGATGTAGGGGGCCAGGTTGTAGAGGAACTTGTCCGCATGGCGGATGGTGATGATCTCCTTGGTGAGCATCTTGAAGACGTCGCCGAAGACCTGCAGTGTGCCCCACGGACCGACGCGCACGGGGCCCAGACGGCACTGGAACGCGGCACAGACCTTGCGCTCCATGAAGATCATCACGATGGCGATGATCGTGTAGAGCAGCAACAGACAGCCGCCGATCACCACGCACTCGATGAAGGTCGCCAGGCCGAGCGGCAGGAACGACGTCAAGAGTCCGTGTATCCAGTTGGTTATGATGCTGAAATCGAACATATTCTCGTGTTTTGCGTTTAACGGTCAATATCGGGCACGACGTAATCGACCGTGCCGCCGATGGCGATCAGGTCGGCGATCTTCGCGCCGCGGGTAATGGTTTCCATGCACGATACGAGCGGAAGACCCGTCGAGCGGAACTTCATGCGGTAGGGCGACTTGTCGCCGCGGCTCTCGATGTAGACGCCGAACTCGCCGCGGCTGCCCTCGACGGCGGCGTAGTAGCTGCCCTCGGGGATCCGGATCACGGGTTTCATCTTCTCCTGCCAGGGCCCCTCGGGGATGTTGTCGATCAGCTGCTCGATGATCCGCATGCTCTGCTCGATCTCGCGCATGCGCACCAGGTAGCGGGCCATGCAGTCGCCCTCGGTGAAGAGCACCTCATCGAAATCGACCTTGCCGTACATGGCGTAGGGATGGCGCTTGCGCACGTCGCAGGCCCAGCCCGAGGCGCGGCCCGTGCCGCCCGTCGCACCGAACGAGACGGCATCCTCGCGCGACAGCACGCCGGTACCCTTCAGGCGCTCCTGCGCGATGATGTTGCCGGTGAAGACCTCATGGTATTCACGCAGCATCGGACGCATGTAGGCGATGAACTCCTTGACCTTGCGCACGAAGTCGGGATGGATGTCGGCCTGCACGCCGCCGATGGTGTTGTAGGTCTGGATGAGCCGTCCGCCGGTCGTCTGCTCCAGGATGTCGAGCACCTTCTCGCGGTCGCGGAACCCGTAGAAAAAGGCCGTCAGCGCGCCCATGTCCATGCAGAGGCACGAGAAGAAGAGCAGGTGCGAATCGATACGCTGCAGCTCGTCCATGATCGTGCGGATGTACTGCACGCGCTCGGAGACCTCGACGCCCATCGCCCGCTCGATGCACATGCAGAGGGCATGGCGGTTCTGCGACGCCCCGAGGTAGTCAAGGCGGTCAGTCAGGGCGAGGGTCTGCGGATAGGTCAGGCTCTCGCACATCTTCTCGATGCCGCGGTGGATGTAGCCGCAATGCACGTCGAGCTTGCGGATGATCTCGCCCTCGAGCGAGACGCGGAAGCGCAGCACACCGTGCGTGGCCGGGTGCTGGGGGCCGATGTTGATGACGTACTCGTCCTCCTCGAAGATCGCCTTGCGGTGGCGGATGAAGCTTCCGTCGCGGGTGAGTTCGAAACTTTGGGCCGTCTCCTCGGCCACCTCGTTGCTCATGCGCAGGGGGTTCAGCGCCGGATCGTAGTCCTTGCGCAGGGGGTATCCCACCCAGTCGTCGCGCAGGAAGAGCCGGCGCATGTCGGGGTGGTTCAGAAAACGGATGCCGAAGTAGTCGTATGCCTCACGCTCGTTGAACTCGGCGGCACGCCACAGGTCACAGACCGAATCCAGCACGGGGTTCTCCCGGTCCGGGGTCATCGTCCGCAGCACGAGGTTCTCACCCGTGCGCGTGGATTCGAGGTGGTAGACCACGCCGAGCCCCTCCTCGCCCCAGTCCATGCCCGTAAGGCTGCGCAGGAAGTCGAACCCCTCCTCCTTGAGCCGGGCGGCCACCGCGTGCAGCCGGCCGGCAGGCAGGGTCACCATGCCGTCGCCCGCCTCACGCCACTCGGCCGCGGGTTCCCAGCCCGTAATCTTCTCTTTCCAGGTCGTATTCATCGTTTGTCTTCTCTTTCGACGTTCAACTCGTTCTTTTCGGCCGTCAGGTCGCGTTTGAGCAGCTCCTCGTACTCTTTCTCGCCGATCTGGCGGTTCACGCCGCCGAAGAAGCGCTGCAGGCGCACCTTGCGCTGGAGCTGCATCAACCCGTAGAGCATCGCCTCGGGACGCGGCGGACATCCCGGGATGTAGACATCGACGGGCAGAATCTCATCGACCCCCTGCACCACGTGGTAGGACTTCTTGAAGGGCCCGCCGCTGATGGCGCAGCCGCCCACGGCAATCACGTATTTCGGGTCGGCCATCTGGTCATAGAGGCGCTTGAGCACCGGAGCCATCTTGTGGGTGATCGTACCGGCAACCATGATGAAGTCGGCCTGACGCGGGGAGGCGCGGGTCACCTCAAACCCGAAACGGGCAAAATCGTAACGGGCGGCACCCACGGCCATGAACTCGATGCCGCAGCAGCTCGTGGCGAACGTCAGCGGCCAGAGGCTGTTGCTGCGGCCCCATTCGATCAGGTTGTCGAGGCACCCGACGATGACGTTCGTCCCGTTCGCGCGCAGTTCGCGCGCCATGTTCTCAAGATATTCGTTGTCGTTGAAATCCTCGTATTTCATCGACTTGATCTCCGGCATCTTTATTTCCATTCCAGGGCTCCTTTCCGCCAAGCGTATGCAAGGCCCAAAATCAACACAAGCAAGAAGAAGAGGATGCTCACAAGGCCATAGAGACCCAGATCCTGCACGACGACGGCCCATGAGAAGAGGAACACGGTCTCGACGTCGAACATCAGGAAGAGGATGGCAAAAAGGTAATAGCCGACCTTGAACTGCATCCACGATCGTCCGCGCGTGGGGATGCCGCATTCGTAGGCCTCACCCTTCTGCGAATTGTAGGAACGGGGCGAGATGGCCCGGGCGACACCGAGCGCAACGGCAACCAGCGCAATGGCCGTAAGGATCACGACCACGAGTAACGTGAAATACATATTATCTGTTTTTTGTTCGAATTGACACGACAGAGGCACGCCACGGCATGCGTAAAAACAAGGCAAGAGGAGGTGTGGAGGCCCGACAGCGAAATGTTTCGACCCGGCCGGCCGAAACGGGTTATATCCGGATACGCTCCAGCGAAAAGACGTAGTAATCCACCGGGCGGGGCGAGAATCCCGCACCGCACGGCGGGACAAACGCGCCGAATGCGTCGGATGCCGCCAGGGCGAAGCCCGCAGCCCCGAAGTCATGGCAGCGCAACAGGCTTTTCAGCCCGCAACCCGAATCGGGCAGGTCGTAGATTTCGAATCCGAGGCCCGGCACGGCAAAGCAAAAGTCGGCCGGAGAGGGGATGTCGGAACTCCGGTCGGCGGAAAGAGCGGCGAACGTACGGTCCGATCCCTCCCGCTCGGGGAGAGGTCCGACGGCGCTCATCAGCACGAAAAGCGCCACGAACAGGGCATATTGTATCCGAACCAACACCTTGCTAACCTTGCTTTCGCGCCGCGAATATACAATTCTTTCGGCGAAAAAAAGATTTTTCGACCCCGAAAAATCGCACGGGCGGGCCGCAGTCACGAAAAAAACGGGCTGCGGGAAGTGCCGCCGCGGCAAAAAAGATCGTCCAGATGCCGCCCGGAAGCCATTTTTCGACAAATCGAAACTCCAAAAGGCAAATCTTCGATTTTTTTTCGTAATTTTGGGGAAAATACCGACGATCCTTAATCTTAAAAACAAAAAATACAACGACATGAAACTGCCCTATTGCGAACCCTACAAGATCAAGATGACCGAAGCGATCCGCACCTCGACGCGCGAAGAGCGCGAAGCCTGGATCCGCGAAGCTCACTACAACCTCTTCAAGCTGCGTGCGGACCAGGTGACGATCGACCTGCTGACCGACTCGGGCACAGGCTCGATGAGCGACCGCCAGTGGGCGGCGATGATGACCGGTGACGAGAGCTACGCCGGCGCCGCATCCTATTTCCGGCTGAAGGAGGTCATCGGACGCTTGTTCGACATGCCCTACTTCCTGCCCACGCACCAGGGCCGCGCCGCCGAGAACGTCATCTTCTCGGCTCTGCTCAAGGAGGGCGACATCGTCCCGGGCAACTCCCACTTCGACACCACGAAGGGCCACATCGAGTTCCGCCGCTGCCACGCCGTGGACTGCACGATCGATGCAGCCTCCGACACGCAGCTCGAAATCCCGTTCAAGGGGGAGATGGACCTCGGCAAGCTCGAGAAGGTGCTGCGCGAAAACCCGCGCGAGAAGGTGCCGTGTGTCGTGCTGACGATCACCAACAATACGGCCGGAGGGCAGCCCGTATCGATGCGCAACATCCGCGAGACGGCCGAGCTGTGCCGCCGCTACAACGTGCCCCTGCTCATTGACTCGGCACGCTTCGCCGAGAATGCCTACTTCATCAAGACACGCGAGGAGGGTTACGCCGACAAGTCGATCAAGCAGATCGTCCGCGAGATCTACCAGTATGCCGACATCATGACCATCTCGGCCAAGAAGGACGGCGTGGTGAACATGGGCGGCTTCGTGGCCATGCGCTCCGAGGAGCTCTTCGTCAAGGCGATGTCGTTCTGCATCATGTACGAGGGCTACGTGACCTACGGCGGCATGTCGGGGCGCGACATGGATGCCCTCGCAGTGGGTCTGGACGAGAATACGGAGTTCGAACAGCTCGACGCCCGCATCCGTCAGGTCAAGCTGCTGGGCGATCTGCTCGACGAATACGGCGTTCCCTACCAGCGTCCGGCCGGCGGCCACGCCATCTTCATCGATGCCAAGAAGGTGCTCCCGAACCTGCCGAAGGAGGAGTTCATCGCCCAGACGCTGGCCGTGGAGCTCTACCTCGAGGCGGGCATCCGCGGTGTGGAGATCGGCTCGATCCTTGCCGACCGCGACCCCGAAACGCACGAGAACCGCTACCCTGCCCTCGAGCTGCTTCGCCTGGCCATCCCGCGCCGGGTCTATACCGACAACCACATCCGTGTGATCGCCGCAGCATGCCGCAACATCTACGAGCGTCGCGAGGAGATCACCCACGGATACCGCATCACGTTCGAAGCTCCGATCCTGCGCCACTTCACCGTGGAACTGGAGAAGATCTGATCTTCGCAACCGTGCAAGACAAAGACCTCAACCGAAACAGGCGGCGCCCCGCAAGGAGCGCCGCCTGTCGTTTCACAGGTCCGTACCCGTCAGGCGCCGAGCCGCCGTTTGTAACAGTCGGCCTTGCGGCAGAGGGCGCATCCGTAGTCGCGGCGCTCGACCCCGGGGCCGATGCCGACTACGGCACTCACCGACTTGATCGGCAGCATCAGCCCCGACTCACAAAGCCGCACGCCGCAAAACCCCTCGGGCAGCAGGCTGAACAGGGCATGCTGCTCGGAGACGTTCCAGCCGCAGTATCCCGGGCTGTAGGAGTTGGTGATGCGCAGCCCTTCGGGAGCCACATACCGCTCGAGGCGGTCCAGCCCGCAGGCCACGACCGCCTCGGCCATCACCGAGCCCAGCGCATCGGCCACATAGGCCGCCACGACATCATCGCCCTCGCGCAGGTCGTGCAGCCAGGCATCCATCTCGGCACCGACACTGGCGATGAGCACCGCAAAGCAGTTCCCCTTGCGCAGCTGGGCGGCGATGATCGCCCCGGGCTCGAAATCGAGCTCCCCGAGCCTCAGCCGCTGCCGCTCGACACGTCCCTCGACGATCCGGAAACCCAACCGGGGCCGGCAGATCTCCAGGGCCCGGGCCGTCAGCCGGTCCACGATCTCCTGTACGTCCGGGCCCGGTTCGGCTGTTCCGTAACCCAGCGTCGCCCGCAGCTCCGCGGGCGAAATCGTCAGATCCCGCACCGAGAGGGGCAACTCCCGGGCGGCCATCCACTCATTTCGTTCCATAAATCCACTCTTTCAAACAAGCTTTTGCGGCATCGGCCGCCCCCGTTCCCGCTCCGGCATCGACCCACCAGCAGGTGAGAAACCCTCCGCTCCCGGGGGCCCCGGCGACAGGCGAGCATTCGAGCCGGCCGGGAGCAAGCCAGTCGGCCTTCACCCACCCCGCATCGCTGCACAGGCATCCCTTGGCCCGTACGGGGGTGAGATTCCGCTCCGCAAGCCGCGCAAAGAGAGCGGCCAGATTGTCGCGGCTCACCGGCCGGCCGACGGGGAAGGTCTCCGTGACGAAGCGCGGTCCCCCGGCCGGCAGAACCGGGAAGAAGGCCCGGAACCGGGCATAGCAGCCGGGCACGGTCTCGAGCCACCAGTTTCCGTCAAAGGCATCGCCTCCCTCGACAATCAGCGCCTGGGGATTGATTCGCTCCAATTCGTCGCGTACCGCAGCGGTGCGTTCGGGTGTGGAGAGGTCTGTCCGGGTCAGGACAATGACCGGTGCGAGCCGGAACTGTCGGAGAAAATGGTCGCGGTTCAACTTCAACAGCAGGTCGAAACGCTCCACATCCACGAGCATCACCACCCCGTCGGGTTCGAAACCCGGAATGCGGAGCAGGTCGGCCAGGTCGCCGAGCCCCGACGGTTCGAGGAACACGCAGTCCGGATCGAAATCGGCCCGGATACGCTCCATCGTTGCCGCCATCTCGCCCCGCAGCGTGCAGCAGACGCACCCGGCACGCAGGTCCACGACCTTCAGCCCGCCGTCGCGGAGATAGAGCCCATCTACGGACTCGCGTCCCGACTCGTTCTCCACGACGACGACCCGGCGGTCGGCAAGCGCCTCACGCACGATGCGGCGGATGAGCGTCGTCTTCCCGCTGCCCAGGAAACCGCATACGATCAGATTCAACGGCATGCGTCGCTCTTCTTGAGCGCCTCGGCGACGGCCGCACGCAGCTGCTCCGCCTCGGCGTCGCTGAACGGACGGTGAAGGCCGTCATGCAGGTGCGTCCCGTCACGTTCGACGATGATCATGCGTGCATCGCGCGACATGCCGATGTTGTGCCACACTCCGGCCGGGATGTTGTAGGTGACCCCGGGCGTCATGCGCACGCATTCGAACGAGATGCCCTCATCGCCGATCTCGGCGGCCACCAGCACGGCCGTTCCCGCAAACAGGATGAATGCCTCGTCGGTCTGCCGGTGCACCTCGACATCGACCATGTCGTCCAGGCCGTGGCCCGGAAGATAGTTGAGCTGGGCGATCTGCCAACCCTCGCGGATCAGGAAGGGGTTGTACCCCTCCGCCTCGTGATAATACCGTTCGATCATCGCTTCCGTCCGTTAAAGTCCGCAACCGCCCGATAGAAGGCCTCGATGTTGGCCGTCGGAACCCCCGGAGGGGTATCGCACCCCGACGAAAGGATGAAGTTCGGATGCCCCGCCGCCATCTCCAGCAGCGCCGTGGAGGCTCCGTAGACCTGCTCGGGCGTACCCATCTTGAAGACCGATACGGGATCGACATTGCCCATTACCAGCGTGTCCGACGGGCAGTCGCGCAACGCCGCGGCCATGTCCATGCCGTTTCCGAAGTGGTAGCCCATGCTGCCCGTGGCCACCATGGCCGCGGTGCACTGCCCCGTATTGCCGCAGTTGTGGAGGATGACGGCGAAGTTGTCGTCCTGCACCTGTTCGACGATCCGGCGGACGTAGACCGAGGAGAACTCCCGGCAGGCGTCGTCGGAGAGCAGGCCGGCGGCCGGTTCGGCGATGAGCACGCCGTTGGAACCGGCCCGCTTGAGCGCCTTGCAGTACTCGGTGATGAACTCCGTGCACTTGTCCAGCAGCAGGCGGATCGTGTCGGGTTCGATATAGATGCCCATCATGATCTCCGACATGTCGTAGAGACGCCCGGCCAGCGAATAGGGGCCGATGCAGCCGCTCAGCACGGGACGGTCCGACGCGCGCGCCACCAGTTCGTTGGCCTTCAGGTACTCGGGGACACGTCCGGCATCGAGCGAAGGGATGACCAGCGCCTCGATCCCGGCACGGTCGCAGACCAGACGTCCCACGACGCTGGGGACGTCGTCCTCCGGGAAATGGATCTCAGCGCCGAAAGCCTCCGCCTCGACGGTCAGGTCCATGATCACGGTCGAGGCCAGCGAGGGATAACGCCCGGCAAGCGCCAGCACGGCGCGGGCATGCACCTCGCCGTCGGTAACCGCATCGCGGACGCTGTGTCCGATGAGTTCGATTCCCGAGTGGGTCATGATCGGGAGCGCCACGCGGTCCGGGGAGGCAATCAGCTCCCCGACCCACTGTTTCATGTTCCGTTCCATAACGCTATGCCGATTTTGCGATGAGTTCCTTGGCCTTCAGCACGGCCGAGTTGGCATTGTCCGAATAGCCGTCGGCACCGATCTGGTCGGCGAACAGCTGATTGACCGGCGCTCCGCCGACCATGATCTTCACCCGGTCGCGCAGTCCGGCCTGCTCGACGGCTTCGATCACCGTCTTCATGTAGTTCATCGTCGTCGTAAGCAGGGCCGAGAGGCAGAGGATGTCGGCCTGCTCGGTGCGCACCGCCTCGACAAACCGGTCGGCCGTGATGTTCACGCCGAGGTTGATGACCTCGAAGCCGCAGCCCTCGAACATCGAGGCCACGAGGTTCTTGCCGATGTCGTGCAGGTCACCGTAGACCGTGCCGATGACGATCTTGCCGATCGTCGCCGACTTGCCGCTCGACAGCAGGGGCTTGATGAGCTCCAGGGCGCCCTTCATGGCCCGGGCCGCCATCAGCAGCTCGGGGACGAAGGCCTTGCCCTCCTGGAAGCGCTGGCCGATGCGCTGCATGGCCGGGATCATGTAGTCGGAGATGATCGACTGCGGGTCCACCCCCTCATCGATCGCCCGACGGGTCAGTTCGACGGCGGGCTCGAGATGTCCCGCCACGATGGCATCCGAAAGTTCTTGCAGATTGGTCATGATTCTGTCGTTTTTGTTCTCGTCATTTACTGGTTTTCATTCAGCCGGCAAAGCTCTTCGCAGGAACCGTAGCGGCGTGCCGCGGCAATGAAGGCGCGGAAGTTGGCTTCGGGCGTATTGCGGCCCATTGCGCAGCCCGAGCTGATGATGTGGCGGCGGCCGCGGGTCTTGGCCACCAGGTTCTTCACGGCGGCATCGACGTCATCGGGCGTACCGACCACCAGCGGAAAACTCGGGTCGATGTTGCCCATCAGCACGGTCGATTCAGGCACGAGACGGCGCGCCTCGGCCATATCGAGTTTCCAGTCCACCTCGAGGATGCGGGCTCCGGTGCGGCCCATGTCTCCGATGATTCCGGTCGTATCGCCGCAGATGTGCACCGAGAAGGGAATGCCGTAGTCCTGTACCTCCTCGACCAGCTTTCGCTCGGGCTCGAAGGCGAACTGACGGTACATGTCGGGCGAGATGAGGTTCGGGCCGGCAAAGGCGTCACCGATCGAGGTGGCATGCGCACCGGCATCCTTCTGCGCCTTGGCGAAGACGGCGCTGATGCGGCGGCAGTAGTCCAGCACGTCGGCTATCAGCCTGGGGTCCTCGGTCAGCAGGTCCATCATGAACTGCGTGGTTCCGCGCAGCAGGCAGGCAATGCTGAAGGGGCCCTGGTCGGCGCGTCCCATGACGAAGACATGGTCGCCGATGGCCTCGACCAGACGCTCGGTGGCCTCGAGCCAGACGCTGAGACGCCCCGAGCTCATCGGATCGGGAATCGGCATGTCATAGACGTCGCGCAGGTCCTTGAGCACGGGCTGCTGCTCGTCCACGATGGCGGGTTCGTCGTCGCGGAAGATCACCTTGGCGCCTACGGCCTCGGCAATGGTCGCGTCGTCGAAGTCGATCACGCAGCCGTCGTATCCGTATTTCTCCTGCGAGACGATGTGGGCCTCGGCCATCTTGCGGCCATTGCGGTTCACCTCGCCGATCTTGTATCCGGCCGTCTCGACCGCGAACATGAAACTTTGCGGCACGACGGGAAGCGTGTCGGGCATCCGCCCGTCCAGCACGGCCATGCAGCGTTCCAGAGATGTCATTTCTTTCATATCGAATGATTTTTATCGGTTAATTTTTCAGTTTCAGGGAGGCGACAAGCATGTAAAGCAGCGCAACGCCCGGTACGAACAGGCTGGCCCACTGACCGCTCAGGTCGGCCACGACGCCCATGAGGGGAGGCAGCAGCGCACCGCCGGCCACACCCATGATCATCAGCGCCGAGACCTCGTTGGCACGTCCCGGTGCCGACTTGAGGGCCGCCGAGAAGGCAATGGCGAAGACGTTGGCGCAGCAGAGTCCCAGCACGAAGAGTGCGGCGAAGAGCACCGTCGCATCGGCCGCGGTCATGAAGAGCCCCAGCGCAACGAGGGCCAGCAGCATCGAGACCGTCAGGAAGCGGCGCGAAGAGATGCGCGAAAGGACCACCGCACCGCCGAACGTACCCGCGGTACGGGCCAGGTAGTAGAGGCTGCAGCCCATCGCCGCCCGGTCGAGCGGGAGCGAGCAGCGCTCCGAGAGGTACTTCGGCACGGCGGTCATCAGCCCGATCTCGAAGCCGACGCTCAACACGATGACCGACAGCAGCATCAGGATGTAGCCGTCGGTGAGCAGCGTACGGACGCCGCGGGCGCCGACCGGCTCGGAGTGCGACTCATCGACCTTCAGCCGGGCCATCCAGAGCCACGACAGCAGGGTGATGAGGGCATAGAGCGGGAAAATCAGCCGCCAGTTGCCCCACACGCCGGCCGCCACGCCCACAAGCACAGGGCCGAGCATCGAGCAGACCGCCTTGATGAACTGCCCGAGCGTGAGCATGCTCGTCGCACGGGCCTCGCCGGCGACATCGGCCAGCAGCGGGTTGAGCGACACCTGGAGCATCGTGTTGCCGATGCCCAGCAGGGCGAAGGCCGTCAGCACCACCGGGAACGAATAGTCGGCCAGCGGCAGCAGCATCGCCACGAAGGTCACGGCGGCACTGGCCATGACCGTCCGCTTCCGCCCGATGCGCCCCATCAGGACCCCCGTGGGCAGCGAGCAGACGGCAAACCAGAGGAAAACCATCATGGGCAGCAGGTTGGCGATGCGGTCGCTCAGCGAGAAATCGGCCTTCACGTAGCTGGTCGCCACGCCGACGACATCGACGAAGCCCATGACAAAGAAGCTGAACAGCACGGGCAAAAGCCCGGCAAGGGTGTTTTTACGGTTCATTCGCAACGGAAGTTTTGGAGTTCCGCGCCGTCAGGCCGCGAAACCATGTGGAAAACCAGTTCGCCGCCCTCCATGATCCATTCGTAGGAGATCGTGCGCCCGGGGTAAGGTTTCCCGTCGAGCGTCACCGAGGCGACAAACATGCACTCGTCGGAGAGGCCTTCGGCACGCACGGTGAAGGTCCGTCCGTTCTCGAGCCGGAAGGCGATCCGTTCGGCCTGCGGAGCCCCGAGCACGAACTCGCCCCCGCAGGGATCCACCGGGTAGAAGCCCGACACGGCGAAGAGATACCATGCGGACATCTGCCCGCAGTCGTCGTTGCCGCGAAGGCCGTCCGGTGCATTGAGGTAGAAGTTGCGGGTCAGGTAACGCAGGATGGCGTCGGTCTTGTACCCGCGCGAAGTGTACTTGTAGAGATAGGGCACGTGGTGGCACGGTTCGTTGCCGTGCCAATACTGCCCGAGGGTCCCGTAGATGTTCCACACGAGGTCCTTGACATAGGGACGTCCCGTGCGGGTGTAGAACATCGAGTCGAGCCGTGCAACGAAGGGCTCCTCACCCCCCATGCGCTCCATCAGCCCCTCGATGTCGTGCTGTACGTGGAAAAGGTAGTGCCAGGCATTCCCCTCCGTGAAATCCGATCCGGCCACCCACTCGCCGACCACCCGGGCAGGGTCCTCCCCCCGCCGGAAGCTGCCGTCGGCCCGCCGGCCGCACATGAATCCCGATTCGGGGTCGAAGACGTTCGTCCAGTTGCGCGCGAGTGTCTCGAGCGTGTCGGCCTCGGCCGTGCGTCCGAGCGCGCGGGCGAGCAGGGCGGCGCAATGGTCGTCGTAGGCCGATTCGAGCAGCCGGGAGACGGTCTCGCGGCCGTCGTCCACAGCCGAGAGCGAACGGTCGAAGGGGATGTATCCGTAGGTGTCGATCAGTTCCGTGTGGTTGCGGTAATGACTCTTGCGGAGGCTCTCCCAGACGGCTTCGAACAGTTCATCGTCGCCGTAGCCCTCCGGGCGCAGCCCCTTGAGCCAGGCGTCCACCAGCACCGGAACGGCGTGGTTGCCGATCATCGTATGGGTCTCATGTCCCCACAGGGCCCACCGGGGCAGGTAGCGGTGTGCCTCGAGCGGATTCGAGGGATCGGCCACCTTGGCTGCATAGTGTTCCATGATCGAGCCGTTGAACAACGGCACGAGCGAGGGGGTCAGGATCGTGTAGAGCGGGTGCGCCGCCCGGTAGGTGTCCCACAGCGAGAGGGTCGAGAAGAAGTGTCCCGACCGGCTCGTACGCACCTCGCCCGCCTCGGAACGGTAGCGGCCGTCCGTGTCGGCGATGTCGTTGGGCTGCATGTAGAGGCGGTAGAGCGCCGTATAGAAGTTGGTCCGCTGCTCCCGGTCGCCCGAGATCTCGACGCGCGAAAGCAGGTCGTTCCACGCGCTGCGGGCCCGTTCGCGGAGGACATCGAACGATTCGCCGTCGGCCGCCTCCTCCGCCAGGTTGCGGCGGGCCGCCTCGACGCTCGTCGTCGAGAGGGCGATCCGCACGCCGAGCTCGGCGTCACCGTCCATCTCGAAGCTCAGCACGTAGCGCGGAGCCCGCTCGGCAGAATCCGGAGCCGGCAGTTCGACGACCGAAGCGATGCGGTGGTCGAAACGGATCGTGTAGTACTGGTCGCGCGGAGCCCACTCCCGCGGCCGGCGGTAACCCGAAAGGCCGTAGTCGTCGAACTCCTGACGGGCCTCGAGGACATTGCCGGCAAGCCGCGTCGAGTCCCACGCCACCCCGTACTGGAGATCGACAAGGACACGAGCCGTTGCCGGATCGTCGAAGCGGTAGCGGTGGCACGCCACGCGGCGGGTAGCCGTCAGTTCAACCTGCGTGCGGTTATCCTCGAGCCGCACGGCATAATAGCCCGGTGAGGCCACCTCGGAGGTTTTGTCGTATTCCGAGCGGAACGCCCCGCGCTCCGTGCCGGCGATCTCGCGCCCGCACCAGGGCATCAGCAGGATGTCCGACATCGAGGGGCACCCCACTCCGTTGAGGTGCGTCTGGGTGAAGCCCGCCAGGTAGCGGTCCGCATGGCGGTAGCCCGTCACATGGTCCATGAAATAACCCTCGTAGAGGGAGTCCACGGACTCCGGACCGGGTTGTACCATACCCATCGGAACGGTGGCCCCGGGGACGCAGTGCCCCTCGTGAAGCGTTCCGATGAAGGGATTCACATAGCCGGTGCAGTCGTGCGGCACGGAACAGCCGCACGACAGTACACACAGCAGAATCAGAAGCGGACGGAACATCAGAGCTCGAGTTTGTAGGTTTCGATGGCGTGGTGTCCCAGGCGGAGGGTCAGCCGGCGGCCCGAACCGGCAACCGGCTCGCCGCCCTCCTCGATGAGGTCGGTGCGCGTCACGCGCTTGACATCGAACGGCAGCGTCACCTCGACCGTCTTGTCCACACCCTCCATCTCGGTCAGACGCAGGATGAGGGCATTGCCGCCGTCGGCCTTCTTGAGCGTCGTGAGCGACACCAGCGGATCGGAGATGCGGATGAACGAGCAGCTGGCCTCCAGGTCGCCGCCGCGGCCCTCGCGTGCGACAGGCAGCAGCGGGTGGTTGGCCCCCACGCCGAAGCAGTAGCCGTTCTGCCACCCGGCCTCATGGCCGAGGATCGAGAAGCGGAAGGAGTGGGTGCCGGTCTGGTGGTACCAGTTGCCCTCACCGTGGCAGCTCTTGTGCGACGAGAGCAGGATGCCCTGCAGCACGGGATAGTCCGACTGGTCGCGCGACGGGTCAATCCAGTCCGCCACGGCCACACACGACGACATCGTCACACCGAAGCCGTTGCCGCTGGCCGAGATGAAGTTCTGGATCTCGCGCGGATGCGAATCGGCGGGATGGTGCACGTAGGTGCCGCCCCAGCTCCAGCCGCCCGGTACGCTCTTCATCTCGCTGACGCCCACCTCGGCAACACCCATCGGAACCTCGTAGTGGATGCGGCTCGATGCCCGCTTCATATTGAGCGGGAAGAGGATGCGGTACTGGCGGTTATGCTCGCCGGTGAAGTTCTCGAGCGTCACGTCGAAGTCGATTTTCTTGATGGCATGGTAAACCGTAATGCGCTGGATCACGCGGGCGAAGGCGGTCTGTACGGCATTCTCGAAGGTTGTGCAGACGGCACCCGTCGCCACGATCCGCCACGAAGCGGGCTGTGCGCTGACAAGCGTCTGGTCGTCCACCTCCAGGTCGGCAATGCGGTTGAACTCGCCGGCTCCGTTGCCCTTGTATCCGGCATCGAGGATGTCACCGAAGGCGAAACGCGAGGTCTCGGCCAGGTTGCAACCCTGCTCGAAGTCGTAGAGCGAGACGATGCCGCCGTCGCCCAGCACGATGTCGTAGAAGGCGTTGCGGTAGTAGTTGTCACCCTGCTCGACCCCTGCGGGCACCACCGGGCGGGGCTCCTTCGCCACGGGTTTCACCCGGTAGGCGGCATATCCGAACGAGGGCACGCCCTCGGCCACGAAGGCCAGGCATTCGCGGCCGTCGCGCTCGATGCGCTGCACGGGCAGCTCACGGCCGTCGGAGGTGCAGACCACCGCAGGACGGTCACCCGCCGGAAGGTAGGCCACCTCCGTACGGTCCCACTGCAGGTCGTTGAACACGACCCAGTTGCCCGCCTGTTCCGGAACGCGGTCGGCGATCTTGCGCAGCGAAGCGTCGAGCAGCGAGCGGCCCAGATCGCGGGCTACCGAGAGCGAATCGCCGAAGATGCGGTCGGTGATCTCGCCGTTCTTGCCGCCCAGTCCGTGATCGGGATAGATCGAGGCCATCCAGGCGCGGTCGAACGCAGCGCGGGGATAGTCCCACGAACCGTCGAGGCACACGTTGTTCACCGACGTGAAGAGTTCGGCTGCCGGCAGCAGCACGCCGGCCTCACGCTTGGCCACCGTCTGTTGGTAGTGCGCCGGACCGTGGATGTAGAGCCACAGGTCGGGGCGTTCGCCGACAACCTCCTCCATCTGCGCCTCGGGCGTATCGACCAGCGCGAGGTACTCCTCGGCCGTCGAGCACTTCAGACGCGGCAGCTCCACCTCGGCCAGCTCCGCGATGCGGTTCCACTCGTCGATCACCGGTGCGAAGTTCACCGGCTTGGTGGCGTCGCAACTCATCAGCACGGCGTAGTGCGGCGGGATGTGGCGGCTGCGGAAGTAGTCGCTCCAGAGACGGCTGCGCGGATGCAGGCGCTCGAAGGCCGTAACGGCATCCTTCTCGAAGAATTTCCAGATGAGCGTCGCCCAGCCGTAGTTGCCCGGCGTGTAGGTCAGCACGCTCGATCCGTCGGGGCTGTACCAGTCATAGAGGCCCTCGCGCATACGCGACACGAAGAGGTTGCGGATCCCGCTCTTGGCCAGGATCTGGGGCATCTGCATCGTGCGGCCAGGGACATCGACGTTGTTGGCCGTCCTGTCGTCGCAGCCGGGCAGGTTCTCGCGGATCCACTTGCGGCCGTAGTAGGCCTGGCGCACCAGCTGTTCGCCCGAAGCGAGGCCCTCGTAGGGCTGGTTGTAGGTGGCGCCCCACACGAAGCGGCCCTCCCGGTAACGCTCGATCACCTCGTCGCGACGCTCGGGATGCGCCTCGAGAAACTCCATGAGGTTGAGCGTCTGCTCCATCTCAAACTTGAAGTCCGGATCCTCGCGCATGATGTCCAGCGCCGGGATGATGATATCCTCGATGCGTTCGGTGCGGCAGTATTCGGGCGTGTCCATCCAGGCTATGTCCTGATGCGACGACTGGATGATGTGGATCGTACCGTTGCGGAAATAGCCCCAGTCATCGGGGATCGGAGCCTCGACAGCTTTGGATGACAGCACCTTGCGACCGGAACGGAGCGTCAGCACGTCGCTCTTGCCGATCATGGGCAGCCACACCAGCAGGCTGTCACCGGTCGAACCGGCCTCGACGGCCAGCGGTTCGTCACCGAGCTGCAGCACGGTCTTACGGGCCGGCGCCTCCGAAAGTTTCACATAGGAGAGGATCTTCAGGCGTCCGTCACGCTTCTCGTAGCGCACCGGCTCCACGCGAGCCACGCGGCCGATCTGCTGGGCGCTGGTTTCTCCGGCGGCCAACCCGAAGAGAGCTATGGCCAAAAGCGTTTTGTTCATCTTCTTCTTGATGCGGTATTACAGATTCAACACGTTGCGGGTCTGTTCGGGACGATACTCCATGCGGATGCGCCAGAGGAGCTCCTCGGCCGATGCGGGCTTGACCGAGGGCAGCAGCAGCGACTGCGTCCGCAGCACGGGATTCACCCCGATGGCCGGGCGCGGCGTCAGCGGGCTCGACCCGGCAAAATCCGACCAGGCATGCACGATCGTCCACTGGAGGATCCGATCCCCCTCCTCACCGGCAGCCAGCACGTCACGGTTCACCATCGAGGCCACGAACTCGGGGACTCCGGCCCGCGGACGGTGTGCATTGACCTCGTTCCAGAGGCTGTAGCGGGCCGTCACTACCGGGATATCGATTCCGGCACGGTTGCGGTGCCAGTAGACCTTGCCGTCAAGTTCATAGGGGAAATACTGCACGGCGAGCATGCCCGTCAGGCCGGGCATCTCCTCGGCATAGATCCGAAAGGCCTCCTGGGCTTCGGGCGAAGCGACATCGAAGCAGATGAAGCCGAAGATCCGGATTCCGAGCCGCTCCATGTGGCAGTTGATCCTCCGGGCGAACTCACGCAGCAGTTCGGCTCGGTTCGGACGGTTCACGGCGAAGATGTCGGGATACTGGTATCCGCCGCCGTACTCGAGGAAACTCGACCCTGCCTGCCGGCGGGCCGCCATCCTGTTCCACGTGAAGGGCGAGACGATCGAAAGCTCCGTCGGGCAGAGCGTCCAGCTCAGGCCGGCCTCACCGGCCCCCTTGCCGCCCATGTACATCGGCGACTCGCCGTAGCTGTCCATCGACCACTGCATGTTGTCGCCGTCGCTCATGACGAAGGCATGGAACGAGGAGCGGTCGTCGAAATCGATCGTCCGCGGGTCGAATGCCTCGACCTGCACCGGATGGGCAGCCTCACCGACCGAAGAGATGAACGGCAGGTTCATGCACCAGTTGGTCGCCGTATTGTAGTGGCCCCAGCGGGCGATCAGACTCGTGAAATCGTACTCGTCGCCGCAACCCCAGCCGAGAATCGGCGAGAGCGGCTCGACCCACTCGAGTACGGGGTCGATCAGCTCCTTCTGGTCGGCATAGAGCATCAGACGGTGGGCAATGGCGTAGTCGCGCAGGTTGTGCACCGAGGGCGGGATGCTCAGCGCCGACTTGCGGCAGAGGCGGTCGCGGTTGCGCTCGAAGCACTCGGCGGCCGTTTCGTGACGGGCATCCTTCAGCTCGCGCAGACCCAGCGAACGGGCTCTGGCGACCAGCGACTCGTCGATCAGCGCACCCTGCAGCAGCGAAGCGTAGACCGTAGCCACGTTGGCCGAATAGTCCGTCCCGGGATTCGAGGCGTAGGGATTGGCCCAAGGGCCGTCCATACGGTAGAGCACATACCCGCGCAGGATGCCCCGCTTGCGGAGCAGCACGGCCAGCTCGTCGATCTCCATGCGGCGGATCTCCCTGATGCCGAGCGCCTCGACCGACTCCTCGAACAGAGTCTTGTAGGAGGAGTTTCCGGTCTCGATCCAGACCATCGTGTCGAAGCGGCCCTCATTGACGGCCTGTGCGGCCAGTCCCGAGAGCGACTCGGCCAGCATGGCCTCGGCCGGGGTCTGTCCCAGCGGGCACACGATCACTTTTTCGGGGGCTTTCTGTTCGGGCCAGCCGTGGCGGCCGTCGTATTCCTGCGCCGCAGCGCCGAGGTGGCAGCCCAGCAGGGCGACAAGAAGCAGTTTCAGGAGTTTCATTCGATTTCGGTTCTTGGGATGTTTTTATTCATGATGCTAAAAATACTCGCTCAGATAACGCTGCGTCTGCTCGGGACGATACTCCATACGGATACGCCAGATGAGCTCCTGCATCGACACGTCCTCATAGTCCTCGGCCAGACGGCGGTTGCACATCTCGGCGGCCGAAGCGCCGCGCAGCGTACCGCCCGGGGCGTTCTCGGCCGTCTCGTCGGTCGAGGCGCCCGTATCGGTGAAGGCACTCCACGCATGGACGATCACTGCCGAGAACTTCGAGTCGGCCGGCTCCTCGTTGAGCTTGCGCGCCACGTAGGTCGGGCTGCCGTCACGTTCGTGGTTGCCTTCGGGGAAGTTCCAGATCGAGTAGCGGGCCGTCACCACCGGGATGTCGTAGCCTTGCTTGTTGGTCACCCAGAGGATCTCACCGGCTCCCCCGGCATAGGAGGGCGCATACTGGATGGCAACGATACCCTCCAGCTGGTCGTTGGCATCGACAAAGGCCTGGTAGGCCTCCATGGCTGCCGCCGAGGTGGGGTCGTGCGCGATCTGCTCGAGGATCTTGATCCGGTGCTGGCGCATGTGCGAGGCGACCTTCCCGGCCAGCGACTCCAGCAGCGCGGCACGGTCGCCGTCGGCTCCGAAGTCGTCGCTGTACCAGTAACCGCCGCCGAAGCTCTCGATGAGCGTAGACTTGCCGCTCTGCATCGACATGATCTTGTCGAACTGTGCCGGATTGATCTGGCAGGTATTGGAGGCCGTAATGCCGAAGCTCATGTGCACGTCCTCGACCTTCGGGTCGGAGTAGTAGTTCTCCACAAAGCCGTTGAGCATCCAGCCGGCATGCGGGCCGTCCGAAAGGTAGTACGACACGAAACGCTTGGCGGCGTTGGTCGAGTAGTCGATATCCTGCGGGTTGATGACCTTCGCCAGGTTCTGCTGCTGACGCGACTTGTAGCCCTTCGAGAAGAAGGGGACGTTGAACTCGCCGAGAGCCACCATCATGTTGCCGCTGCGTGATACGGGGATGACGAACTCGTCCTCACCCACACCGGGCTCCCAGCCGTAAACCGGCGAATTGGGCTTCAGCCAGGCGAGCACCTCCTTGAAGAGGTCGGTGTTCTGGCCGCCCGACGGCGTATTGTACTCCTTGTTGAGGTTGATCACAAAAAGGTTGTTGGCAATGGCGAAGTCGGCCAGCTCGCCCGTATGCACGGGCATGACCACCAGGGCGCTGTTGTCGCAACGGTCGCGGAACTCGCGCCACGAATCGGCCGTGGTCTTCTGGGAAGCGTCGTAGGCCATCTCGTAGCCCTTGCCGTCGAAGAACGCCTGGTCGCGCTTATCGACGATGAAGGCGCCGTAGACATGCGAGGCGACCACGGCCACCACCCCGCTCTCGGGGTTCGTCCGCACGTCGGTCAGCACGTACTTCTTGCCCAGACGGTCCATCACGCCGCCATCGATCGGGCCGAAATCGGGATTGGTCATCGGATTGCCCGTATAGACGATCCACGTCGGCGAAAGGCCGAGGAGCTTCATGCACTCCTTGTAGGAATCGACCCCGTCGGCGGCATCCATCCACGCGGCCGTGGTGACCTCACCGGCACCGAGGGCCTTGTTGCAGAGCCCGGCGAACGACTGGCTCAGCAGATGGTACTGCAGGCCGTCACCGGTGGCATCGGTCACCGAACCGCCCGCCACATCGGGGTTGTTCCGCTCGGGGCTCGACAGGTTGAAAAGCCCGTAGGTTGCGGTCTGAGCCGCGGGCATTCCGGCCAGGGCATCCGGATGCCAGAATTGGCCTTCGTCGGCCAGTTTGTCGTATTGGTCCACGTAGAGCGCGGCAGTCTGGTCGCCCACGCCGGCATTGAACCGTTCGTCCTCCATCGGCGAATCGTAGAGGCGGTCGCAACTTGCAGCCGCACACAGCGCCAGCACTCCAAAAAATATCTTTTTCATAGCAGCGAATCGTTATCCGTTAGTTGTTGTAACCCTCGTTCTGATCCAGACCCTTGAGCTTGATGCGCTCGTTGTAGGGGATCGGGCGGACGAGGTGTATCTCCGAAAGATTGTCGTAGTGCTCGACAAGCGGGTTGAGCCATGCGCGCGTCAGGAGCGTACCCGTACGCTTGAGGTCGAACCAGCGGTCGTGCTCGCCGAAGAGCTCGCAGCCGCGCTCCTCGAGCAGGCGGTCGAGCGTCAGTTCGGAGGCCGAATCGATCTTCAGCACCTCGTAGTTCTCCTCCGAACCGGCGGCGCGGCGCAGGATGTCATTGACCTTCTTGAGCGCCTCGTCGGGCTGGTTGTTGAGCAGGTAGGCCTCGGCGCAGAGCAGGTAGGTGTCGGCCATGCGGATCACCACATCCTCGCGCGTACCCTTGCCGCCCCACTCGATCTTCGTCTCGCGGAACTTGCGGCACATGGGCATGCAGTCGGTGGACCATCCCATCATGCCCAGGGCCGGATACCAGTTGTAGTCGCCCGACTCGGTGCGGAACGGATAGAAATAGATGGCATCGTGGTCATCGCCCGACGTATCGTCCCAGTGAGGCATGTAGATGCCCATCTTGCCATAGTTCTCGTTCGTGGGGTCGTTCACCTCGAACTCGAAGCGGAAGGTCGCGTCGTAGCGGCTGTCCTGTGCCGGATGGCGGAACCACTCGTGCACACGCGGATTGGTCCAGATATCACGCATCATCGAGGAGTACTCCTGCTGATCGAGGGCGAACATGCCGGGATAGAGCGCCGTGATATTGAAACCGAACTGCGTGTGGATCGGGTTGCCGCTGCCGTTGTAGTTCTTGTCCGAACCGTACTGGATGGCCCAGATGATCTCCTTGTTGTTCTGGTTGCTCTCGTCGAAGACATCCTCGAAGCGGTCCAGCAGCCCGTAGTGGGTCGAGGCGATCACCTCCTCGAAGAGCCGGATGGCCGTGGTCACGTCTTCGGGTTCGGCGTAGTCGCGGTAGGCGCGCGTCAGGTAGATCTTGCCCAGGAAGTGTTTGAGCGCCGTATTGGAGAGCTCGCCGGCCGCATCGGCCACGTCGGGCAGCTTGTCGAGCGACTGAGTCAGCTCTTCGACGATGAAGCCGTAGATATCCTGCTCGCCGGCGCGCGTCACCTCGGTGATGATGTCGGAGGCCGAGGTATTCTCCTCGGTCAGCAGGGGAACGCCGCCGAAGGTCTCCACCAGGTAGTAGTAGGCCATCGACCGGAGAATACGCCCCTTGGCCACCATCTGGTCGTAGTCGTCGCCCGCGATCTCGGGCGTACAGCGGTTGAGCAGGATATTGGACTCCTGTACGATCTTGTAGAGCGTGGCCCAATAGGAGTCGATCGTACCCGAAAGGCCCGAAAGGTCGGCGTTGTAACCGTTGAACTGAGCGGCCGTCGGACTTTCGTCGCAGGACATGTACATGTCCGTACCGAGGTACTGGAGCACGTAGGTGGTGAAGACCGAACGGTAACGGGCGTAGAGGTTTACGATGAGCTTCTCCTGCCCCTCCTTGGTGTTGTAGTATTCGGGCGTCACGACCGCCGGGTCGTAAATATCGAGGAAATCGTTGCATCCGCCGAGCCCGAGTGTCAGGGAGCCGCAAAGGACGGCTATGTATTTCTTGAACTTTTTCATGGTTCCGTCTCAGATTAGAATTTAAGATTGAAGCCGCACGTGAAGATCATCGGATAGAGCGACAGCGACTGGGAGAGGTCCTCGCCGATCACCTGCGGGTCGGATCCCAGGTAATCGCTGAAGGTGAAGGGATTCTGCACCGAGAAGTAGACCCTCAGGCCCTTCATGTGGATCTTGTTGAGCGCCGTCTGGGGCAGCGAGTAGCCCAGCGTGATGTTCTGGATCTTGAGGAAGGTTCCGTCCACCTGCGCCAGCGCCTGCGTCCAGAGACACTCGAGACCGATGCCCGGATACTTGTTGTTCTTGTTCTCGGGAGTCCAGTACTCGACGGCCAGTTTGTTCCAGTCCTGGTTGTTCAGGCCGAGGAAGGTATAGGTAAAGGGATCGTTGTACAGACCGCCTATCTGCGCATACATGTAGACCGACAGATCCCAGTTCTTGTACGAGAAGGTGTTGGTCATACCGGCCGTCCAGTCGGGGCTCTGCGTGCCGAGGATATACATGTCGTTGGCGTCGATGATGCCGTTCTTGTCGTGGTCCTCGATCCTGGGCCAGCCCGGAGCGGCGCTGTACTTGGCCGCCTCGTCCTTCTCCCACTCCTGCCAGATGCCGATCTGCTTCACGTCGTAGTAGACGTTCATCGGGTAGCCGATGAAGCGGCGGTTGGCCAGGTCGTCGGTCTTCGTGCCGTCGAGGTCGAGGATCTTGTTGCGGTTGAGCGAGAAGACGAGGTTGGTCTTCCACGTGAAGTTGCGCTTCGAAATATTGACGCTGTTGAGCGTGAACTCCACACCGCGGTTCTGCGTGGTGCCGATATTCTCGAGGATACTGCTGTATCCGTTCACGTCGGCCACCTGGCGCTGGAAGATCAGGTCGGTCGTCTTGCGGAAATAGACATCGACCATACCCGACAGGCGGTTGTTGAAAAAGCCGAAGTCCAGACCGAAGTTCCACTCCGAGGTCATCTCCCACTTGAGGTCCTCGTTACCCAGGCTGTCGCCCAGGCCGAAGCCCTTGTTGCCCGAACCGCCCAGGTAGTAGGGATTCAACCCCAGCTGGGTCTGCGTGACGTTGTAGCCGACGTTGTTGTTGCCGGTCTTGCCCCAGCTGGCGCGGAGCTTGAGCGCATTGACCCACTCGACGTCGCTCAGAAAGGCCTCGTTCTTGATCGACCATCCGATGGCTGCCGACGGCAGCAGGCCCCAGCGGTTCTTGCGGGCCAGACGCGACGTCCCGTCGTAGCGGGCCGTCACGGTGAACAGGTAGCGGTCCTTGAAGACATAGTTCACACGCCCCATCAGCGAGACCATCGCCGACTCCCAGTATCCGCTGTTCACGTTGGTGATCTGCTCGGCCGTCTGGATGGCATGCCAGTCCGAATCGTAGGGAAGGCCCTCACCGGTCATACCCGAACTCATGTGCTTGTCCTTCTGCATGCTGAACAGACCGATCACGCTCAGTTTGTGGTTGTCGGCAAAGGTGTTCTCGTAGGTAATCGTGGTGTCCCACACCCAGTTCTGGTTATAGCCTTCGCTGCGCGAGGCGTAGGGCTTGTTCACGCCCAGTCCGTACTGCGAGTAGGTGCCCGTCCAGTAGCCGTTCACCGCACCGTCGTACTGCGTGGCGAACTGCGTCTTGAGCGTCAGGTGCTCGATCGGGTCGTAGGCCACGTAGGCCGAGACATTGTACGACCACCCGTCGCTCTCGTTCTTCGTGTTCTCGTCCTGGACGAAGGGGTTCACACGGCCGCCCGGGCGGTGTGTGAAGGTAGGCGTCACGCCGTCGGCCTCGTAGCGGCTCACGATCGGAGTGATGTAGTAGGCGTTGAGCAGCGCGTCGTAGCTGCCGTGGTTGATCAGATCGTGCGACATGTAGGCACGCATGCCCACCTTCGCACGGTTCCTGACGCGGTATTCGAGGCCGATGTTGGCCGTCAGGCGGTCGAAGTTCTCCGAACCGGCCAGACCGCCGTCGCTCATGTAACCCACGCCGAACGTATAGGAGGTGCGCTCCGTCGAGCCCGAAGCCGAGAGGCTGTGGTTCATCGTCAGGGCATCCTGCGCAAACTCGCGTAGCCAGTCGTAGTACTCGCCGTTCTGAATATGACGACGCTCGTCAGCCGTAAGGAAGGCGTCGGTCGAGAGCGACGAGGCACCGAACTTATTAGTCCACTGCTGGATGCGGAAATTGACATACTCCATGCCGTTGCCCTTGCTTCCAAGCATGTCGGGCATGCGGGTCGGGGTCTTGATGCCCACGTAGCCGTTGTATTCGACCGTGAAGCCCTCCTTGTTGTTCACGCCCTTGGTGGTCACGATGACCACACCGTTCGAACCGCGGGATCCGTAGATCGCGCAGGACGACGCATCCTTGAGCACGTCGATCGACTCGATGTCCTCGGGGTTGATGTGCCGCAGGCCGGAGGTCGTCGGCACACCGTCGATCACATAGAGGGGCTCGTTCGAGTAGTTGAACGAATTGAGACCGCGGATCTGGATGCTCATGTCGGTACCCGGACGGTTCGACGTCTTGGTCACCAGCACTCCGCTCACGCGTCCGTTGAGCGCCTCGGTCGGATTGACCGTCATCGCATCGGCGATCCTGTCACCGGAGATCGACTCGATCGACCCGGTAAGGTCCTTCTTCTGCACCGTACCGTATCCGATCACCACGACGTCCTCGACCTTGAGGGCATCCTCCTCGAGCACCACCTCGAGATTCGAAACGGCCTGCGTCACGGGAACCGTCCGCGTAGTGTATCCGATGAACGAGACGGTCAGTTCATCGCCCGGATGCACCGAGATGGTGAACGCTCCGTCCACTCCCGAGGTCGTACCGGCCCCGGTCCGCTCGACGACGACCGTCGCTCCGATGATCGGGTTCCCATTCGTATCCTTCACCTGGCCGCTGACCGAGACCGGCTCCTGGGCCGAAACGGTCGAGTTCCAACATGCGGCCATGCAGCACATCAGCGCAGCGACCGCCTTGATTATCATATTTTTCATGGTTCGATCGATTTATTCCTGCAACGCAGTCCATTTGTACACCCCGACGAGTTTGGCCGTATGGCGTCCCGTCTTGTCGGGAATATTCGCGTCATCCTCGGGTTTCTCGGTGAAATCCCAGGCGCAGACCAGATTGGGCTCCGCGCCCTCGACATCGGCCGTCATCAGCGAACGGATCTCGGCCTCCGACTTGGCCGCGCTCCACAGACGGAACTTCTTGATGCTTCCGCTCATGCAGCGCGAATTGTCCTTCGGTTCGACAAAGGCCCACATGCGGCACTCATCCTCGCTGCTGCAGGGCACCATGCTGTCCGAAACGTCTGCCGAGGCGCTCAGAGTGCCGTTGATGTAGAGCAGCATCTTCCTGGCCGACGTATCGAAAACGGCCGCCACGTGGAACCATTCGCCCCAGGTGGAGGGAGCCGCCGTATAGATCGTCGGCAGCGTGAGGTCGGGATTCGAGTTGTTCGTGCCGACGCTGAGGCGCAGCAGGCTGTTGGAGGCCCCCCAGTAGTGGAGCGTCCATCCCTTGTAGGGCAGCGGGCTGACGAACGTAGAGATGAACGAACCGAACGAGGTCTCGATGAACCCGTCGTCGTACTTGGTCCATGCCTCGACCGTGAAGTTGGCCGGCGTATATTCCGACGACGAACCGAAGTCGATGTACCCCTTGTGGTCAATGCCGTTTACGAAAAGTTCGGCCGGCGTCCCCGGATCGACCGAAACGATCACCGAATCGTCGAACAGCTTGATGGCCTTCTCGGCGGCCAGCGCATAGTTGTCCACTTCGAACTGCAGGATGAACAGGCCGGCACGCGCCGACGAGATACCGCGGTTCAACTCTTCGAGCGCTGCCTCAAGGTCCGCATAACTCGATTCGGGATACATGCCGTCCTCAATTCCGACGACTGCATTCTCCAACCGTTCCTCAATTTGGGCCTTCAGTTCGTAGAGCCGGGAAAAATCCAGCTCCTGCGCACCCGACTTGACCTCGTCCACACAGGAACTGAACCCCAGCACACCCGCTGCAAAAAATAATAGAAATCTTCTCATACGGTTTGTTTGGTTAGTATTGCAAGTTTGTAAATTAGTTATTTAACCGGTTAAATTAAGGTTCAAAAAAAGAGAATCAGCCTGAAATCCGATTTTGAAGCACGACGCCCTGCGGACGGAACTTCCCGCGATCGCGGATGTTCTCCAGCAACATGTCCACCGCCCGGGTGCCCATTTCCTCGATCGGCATCTGCGTGACGAGCATCTCGGGCGCCAGGATATCGAGTGCCGTGGTGGTATGGAAACAGGCAAAACGGAACCGGCGGCGGTAATCGATCCCCCGCTCGATAAAATAGCGCATCGTTTCAAGAGCCAGGTAGTGCGTTGTGAAGAAAAAGCCATCGACATCGGGACAGCGCTCGAACAGCGCATCGAGTTCCGCAACAACCGCCTCGACATAGTTCGCCCGATTTACCTCGACACACAATGCCGGATCGGGCTCGATTCCCGCATCGGAGAGAGCATTGCGGTAACCCTGGATACGGCGCCCCATCACAAGCAGATGCGTATCGGTCGTGAGCAGTGCGATCCGTCGGGAGCCTGCGCCGATCAGACGCGAAACCACGCAGCAACTGCTCTCCTCGTTGTCCACGATGACGTAGTTGGTCTCCAGCTCGGGATAATATCGGTCGATGAATACAAAGGGATAGTGCTCCTCCATCATGGAACAGATGGCCGAGAGTTCGCCCTTCGAAGGAGCGATGATCAGCCCGTCCACCTGCTGGGCGCGCAAGGCCCGGATCAACTGGCGCTCTTTCTCCGCATTACTCTCCGAGCTGCTGATAATCAAGGTATAACCACACTTGTGAGCCTGTTTTTCGACCGCTTGCGCCATCTGTGAATAGAACGTATCGCCGATGGCCGGGATGATCAGGGCAATGGTGTGTGTCGAGCCGAGCGAAAGACTCCGGGCGAGCAGGTTGGGCGAATAGCCCATGCGGGCGGCCGACTCCTTGACCAACTTGATGGTCGCATCGCTGAAACCCTTTTCCTCCCCCTTTCCGGAGAGAATCCAGGACACGGTAGCTTTCGAAAGGTTCAAAGCCTTCGCAACGTCTTTAAGCAATACGCCCATGAGTCGGTTTCGGGTTGGTAAAGTAGTTTAACCGGTTAAACGGTGAGTCAAAATTATATATAAATTTCGGAAAAACAAATTTTTCACAAACAAAAAATGACAAAACCGGAAATAACGCAGCTTGCGGGGGGGGGCACACGTAGGTACTGAAGCACACAGGATCCAGGACTCGGGCATACCGGGATGCAGGTTGAAGAGTGCGGGATGCGGATTGCGGGGCCGCCGCACCACCCCACTCTCGGGCAACTGTGCGAACTTGCCTCTGCGCGTTCGCTGCAATGCAAAAAAACGGGACAGCCCCGCACATGGAGCCGCCCCGCCATACGGATAGAGACACCGGTCAGATCAGTGTCTCGAGGATCTGCACGGCATTGAGCGCTGCGCCCTTCTTGATCTGGTCGCTCACGCACCAGAAGGTCAGTCCGTTGTCACAGGTCAGGTCCTTGCGGATACGGCCCACGAAGACCGGATCCTTCCCGGCGATGAAGAGCGGCATCGGGTAGAGCTTCTCCGATGGCTCGTCCATCAGCACCACGCCCGGCGCCTCGGCAAAGGCCTTGCGGGCCTCCTCGGGCGATACGGGGCGCTCGGTCTCGAGCCATATGCTCTCCGAGTGGGCGCGCATCACCGGAACACGCACGCAGGTGGCCGACACGCGGATGTCCGAGTGCATGATCTTGCGCGTCTCGTTGAACATCTTCATCTCCTCCTTCGTATAGTCGTTCCCGGTGAAGACGTCGATATGCGGGATGACGTTGTAGGCAAGCTGGAAGGCGAACTTCTCGACCGTCGGCTCCTTGCCGGCCCCCAGTTCGGCATATTGGCGCACCAGTTCGTCCATGGCTGCCGCACCGGCGCCGCTCGCCGACTGATAGGTCGATACGTGCACGCGCGTGATATGCGAGAGCCGCTCGATGGCGTTCAGTGCAACGACCATCTGGATCGTCGTGCAGTTCGGGTTGGCGATGATCCGCCGGGGTGCCCGTTTCGCATCCTCGGGATTCACCTCCGGCACCACCAGGGGGACGTCCTCATCCATGCGGAAGGCGCTCGAGTTGTCGATCATCACGGCACCGTACTTGGTGATCGTCCCGGCGAACTCACGCGACGTGCCGGCACCGGCCGAAGCGAGCACGTAATCGACGCCCTTGAAATCGTCGTTGTGCTGCAGCAATTTGACCGTAAGGGGTTTGCCACGGAACATATACTGGCGGCCGGCGCTGCGCTCCGAGCCGAACAGCAACAACTCGTCGATGGGGAGCTGACGCTCCTCCAGAATCTTCAGGAACTCCTGTCCCACGGCGCCGCTGGCGCCCACGATAGCAATTCTCATCTCTCTTTATACCTTAATTATTGAACCTAACTGACTTGCTCAACCGCCTGTGCTCCCATCCGACCGGGGACATCGCCGCCCCGACTGCCGGCATCAGTCGAAGAAAGCGTCGTCCTCGGCAATTCCGGTCTCCGAGGAGCGCTCGCCGCTCTCCTGCTGTTCGTCGCAGTCATACTGCGGCATAAGCGTCGGACGCACGAAACGGTCCTCGCGGTCGAAGCCGAGCCGGCCATCGTCATAGACCGACTTCATGAACTCACCGACAATCGGCAGCGCCATGACACTGCCCTCGCCGCGCGAAAGCAGGTGTACCGACTGGTCCTCGCCGCCAACCCACGCACCGGCCACCAGCTTCGGGGCCACGCACATGAACCACGCATCGCGGTTTTCGTTCGAGGTTCCGGTCTTGCCGCCGATCTCCACGCCGTCGAACCCGAACTGCCACTTCAGGCGTCCTGCCGTACCGGAGTTCACCACATCCTGAAGCATGGTCAGCATCGTGTAGGCCGTCCGCTCGCTCACGGCATCCTGCGACTGCGGGATGAAGGTCGAGATCACATTGCCCTGCCGGTCCTCGATCCGCGTCACGAAGATCGGGTCGGTGTGCACCCCCTCGTTGGCGAAGGTCGAGAAGGCGCTCGTCAGCTCGAAGACGTTCGATTCCGACGACCCGAGGCAGAGTGCCGGCACGGGGTCGATGAAACTGCGGATGCCCATGTTGTGGATAAAGTCGGCGACAGCGGCCGGCTGCTTGGCCTGCTTCATGATCCACGCCGAGTAGTTGTTGCGGCTGCGCGCAAGGCCCCATTTGAGCGGGTGCAGCACGCCGTCGTATTCGACCTTGCCGGCCTCCTTGGGCGACCAGGCCACGCCGTTGGCCGTCTCGATCGTCACCGGGAGATTCGGAACCATCGTGCAGGGCGTCATCCCGAGGTGGTCGATCGCAAACGTATAGACGAAAGGCTTGATCGTCGAACCGATCTGGCGCTTGCCCTGCTTGGCCATGTCGTACTTGAAGTAACGGAAGTTCGGTCCGCCGACATAGGCCTTGACATAACCCGTACGGGGGTCGAGGGCCACCATCGCGGCCCGCATGATGCGCTTGTGGTGGAGGATCGAATCGCGGGGAGTCATCAGCGTATCGCGCTCGCCGCGGTAGGTGAAGACCTTCATCGGGCACTTCGTATCGAACGATTCGGCGATCTGTTTCTCGCTGAATCCGGCCTCCTTCATCTCGCGGTAGCGGTCCGAATAGCGGATCGCCTGACGCATGATCCGGTTGCGCTCCTCCTGCGTCGTATTCAGAAAGAGGGTCTTCGTCCGCCGGTACTGGGCGTCCATCGCCGGCTGGATGACCGACTGCAGCTGCTTCTGTACCGCCCGCTCGGCATAGGCCTGCATCGTGGAGTTGATCGTCGTGTAGATCTTCAGTCCGTCGCGGTAGATGTTGTAGGGCGTGCCGTCGGCCTTGACATTCTTGTGGCACCAGCCGTAGAGCGGGTTCTCCTCATACTCGCGCACCGCCTCCTCATAGTCCCACTCGGTGTAGAACTGGTTGCGGCGGGGACGGTCGGCCGTCATCACCAGGCGGAGCATCTCGCGGAAATAGGTGGCCGTACCCTCGTTGTGCGACACGGGCTTGTAGTTGAGCACGATGGGCAGCGCAGCGATCGAGTCGTATTCGCGGCGGGTCAGCGCCCCGGCCTTCTCCATGCGCGAGAGCACCAGGTTACGGCGTGCCAGCGCATTTTCGGGGTTGCGCACGGGCGAATAGCGCGTCGGGGCGTTCACCACTCCCACAAGCACGGCGGCCTCCTGGACATTGAGGTTCTGCGGTTCCTTGTTGAAGAAGGTGTGAGCCGCCGACTTGATGCCGTAGGCGTTCGATCCGTATTCGACCGTATTGAGGTACATAGCGGCGATCTCCTCCTTCGTGTAGTTGTACTCGAGTTTGAGGGCCGTGATCCACTCCTTGAACTTCGAGGTGACGAGTTTGGCCATGCGGGCCACGCGGCCGCGGTTGCGGGCCGTATCGCGCGGGAAGAGGTTCTTGGCCAGCTGCTGCGTGATGGTCGATCCGCCGCCCTGCGAGGTGTTCTGCATAAGCACGGTCTTCACCGCCACACGGGCCAGCGAGGGGATGTCGATGCCCGAATGGCTGCGGAACCGGACATCCTCCGTAGCGATGAGCGCCGCGACGATCGGCGGCACCTCACGGCCGTCGAGGCGGATATGGAGCGTCGAGTCGGCCGGGAAGAGGTCGGCATACTGCACGTAGGAGCGGTTCTGCACGAAGAAGGTGCCGATAACCTTACCGTCCTCGGAATAGACCTCCGTCGCGAGGTTGCTGCGCGGGTTCTCCAACTCCTCGAACGAGGGCATGCGACCGAACACGCCGAGGGCTGTGAGCGCAAGCATCAGGGCCAGCAGGACGAACGGGGCGAAGGCGATCGCCCAGATCCATTTTATCGTCTTCGGGCCGATGCCCGACTTCTTCGGTTGTGTCATATCCCGGAATTTTGGTGCAAAGATACGAAAAATATCAGAACGGCAGCCCGAGCGAGCCGGCAATCCAGACTCCGCCCGTCGAAGGGTGGTAGCACGAGAGCTTGAAGGTGGCCGTCGCCGAGGCCGGCTGGCGGAAAGCGTTGATGTCGAAGATCAGATCGCCGCCCGCCGACCAGATCCTCCGCCACTCCATGCCCGCCCCGACCGGACGGCGGAACTGCGCATAGTCGCCGCCCGCGGCCAGACGGATCCGCTTGATGTAGAGCACCGACCCGATGCCGCCCTCCGGATAGCAGAGCGGCAGCTGGTAATTGATCCGCGCGGCCGTATAGTCGTTCGAGACGATCTCCGACGAAGAGAAGCCCCGCGGGATGAGTTGCGTGGACTTGTAGCTCAGAGGGGCGTACCCGGACGGGAACTTGTAGCCGCCGACCGAGGTCTGGAACGTCGCCGCGAGCTGCAGCGAGTGGTAACGCGCCACACCCGGCAGGTAAGTCATGCCGTAGAACGAAATGAGGTTGCTGAAATCGGGGTTCATCGGGTCACACGTATAGGATGCCGAGAGCGAGTAGCCCCAACGCGGCGCAAGGTCGCGGTAAGCCATGCGCACCTGATCGGCGAAACCGACACCGGCCGAAAGTTTGTGCAGTCCCTTCCGGAAACCGACCCGCTGGATGTTGTGGATGCCGCCATCAACCCACTCGATTTTGCCCAGGTCGGCTACCATGCCGTTCGAGTAGTTCCAGCCGGTCCAGACCGACAGCTGCCGCGTATGGTAACCGCGCTGCATGTAGATCGGGAGGGTGGCCGTCAGTCCCACGGAGTAATACTTGTCGGGAGCCGGACGCGACTGGTAGACCGGGTTGCCGGTCTCGGGATCATACGAAGCCAGCGAGTAGAAGAGCTGGTTGCCGCCGTACGAAGCTTCGAGGTCAAACTGTACGCCGAGCCCCGTGTAACGCACCCCGAGATTGAAAAGCGAACCCTCCGTACCGTTCCACCCGTAGGAAAAAAAGGCCTCGGTGTTCGAAAGGAGGTTCTGTGAGAGGAGCGTTACACCCAGATTGGCATCGATGACATGTTCGTCCACCGCAGCGAACGGATTGAAGGCCAAGGGCATCCAGCTGTGCACGTTCACCAGGTTGGGCACCTTGGCATAACGCTTGCGGCGGAAAGAGCCGCTCTGTACCACGGAGTCCGCCCGCGTAAAGCGCACCGTATCGAGATTGACCACCTCCCAGCGCCTGCGCGGCGGATTGACCAGATTGAGCGGCAGGCGCGCCGGTTCGACGGCTGTCAGCAGGGTGTCCGCCGCCTGTTCCGTCACACGGTAGCCGAGCCGGTCGTAGGTCGTGAGCAGCACGCGTCCCCCGCCGGCCGGGGCAGGATCGAAGGAGCCGTATTTCGAGGTCGAGATGCGGAATTCACGCCGTTCGACCAGATCGTAGCAGTGCACCTCGTCGCGCCCCGAGGCGATCGAGCCGAAATAGAGGCGTCCTCCGCCGGCCCGCAGGTCCGAGAGGGTGATGTAGGCCCCCCGGGTCACCGGATGGAGTCCTTCGCAGTCGATACGCCCGAGCCACATGCCGTCGTCGTCGGTAACGAGCACGTACCAGGCCACCGTCAGGTCGTCCCACGCCAGCCCGTGGATCTCCTTGTCGGCCGGCACGGCGAACCGCTCCTCGGGCCCCGCCTCCACGCGCCGGACGATCACCGTATAGCGGCCGTCGGGTGCATACTCGACCCATCCCAGCGCCCCGGGCACCGCCGTGGCATAGAGCGCCCGCCGGTTTCCCGCGACCGTCCGGGGGCGGCCGTCGGAGAGATCCATGCAGCAGAGCTGCGAATTGACCCGCTGCTGGAAGAGAGCCGAACGCCGGTACTCGGTCCACCACACCCGCCCGTCGGCCAGCGACGGCCGCGTCGAGATGAGCCCCGTGCGGGCCACCGTCCGCTCGCGGCCCGTCCGCCGGTCGATCATCACGAAGCGCGACGTACGGTCGAAGTCGCTCTTCACGGCCAGTACGGCCGTGTCGCCCAGCGGCAGGGGCCACTGATAGGTGGTGTGGTTGCCCTCGGGCAGCGGCGTGAGCGTCGCGGCGCTATCCTCGGTCTGCGGAAGTGATTGCCAGAAGCGCTCCAGTTCATCGAAGGTTTCACGGAAGAGCTCCGACACATTCGTGTCGTAGTATTTCTCCAGCCCGGCCCGGGTCGTGGCGATCAGGTAGGGATTGCGCGATCCGTACCAGGCCACCCTGTCCCAGATGTTCTCGCCGTAGCGTTCCCAGGCATACGAACAGATCTGGTAGCCCAGTTCGTAGTGGTCGGGGATGTAGTCGCGGTAGGAGCCGCAGAACCACTTGTCGATGTTGCGCCGGTCGCGTGTCCCCCGGCGGTTGCACCCCACACGCCCCATCGCGCGGTAGGCCATCGAGAAGGAGGGCTGGAGCCCCCGGCCGAACGACGACATCATCGTCTCGGACATCACGGCGTCGCCCTCCATGGCCCAGATCGGCATGCAGAGCAGGCCGATGGTCGATCCCTGCTGCCCGAGCAGGTAGCTCAGGGCGCGGATCACACCGCGGTCGAGGTTGTTGTACTGCACGGCATGGCGGTACTCGTGGGCCACAAGCTGCTTGTACCACGGCATCGAGTAGCTGTCGATGGCCGGCGAGGTGAGGAACTCCACACGCTTCGGGAGATACATCACCAACCCGTTCGACTCGAAATTCTCCGGGTGCAGGACAAAGGGGATGCGCATCGGGCCGTGGCGGAAGCCGTAGTCGATCGACGGACGCACCGCACGCACGTAGAAGAGCGTCCGGGCGGCCAATGCCGCAGCCGTGTCGGGATAGATCATCCGTACGTCGGGGGTGCGGACCGTGGACCACTTCATCGGGGCGTCGGCGCCCCACGTGTAATACTGCGCGGCAGCGCGCTGCACGCCTGCCAGCAGGCACGCCAGCAGGCCGAGAGCCGCAAATATCTTTTTCGGGGAGCACATCACGTCAGGAGCCCGCCTTTTTGCAGCCGTAGCCGGCCTGGGTGAGTATATCGACCACGCGGTCGCGGTGGTCGCCCTGGATGATGATCTCGCCCTGCTTCGCGGCACCGCCGACGCCGCACCGCGTCTTGAGCAGGCGGGCCAGCTCGGCGAGGTCCTCGCTGCGCCCGACGAAGCCCCGTACGAGCGTCACGACCTTGCCGGCACGCTGCTTGCGGTCGAGCCACACGCGCAGCTGCTGCCGCGCGGGAGGCAACGTCTCGGGCTCGGACCGTTCGTCGGTCCGGTATTCGAAATCGGGATTGGTCGAGTAGACCATCCCGAGGCGGGATTTCCAGTCGTTGTCTGCCATAGGATGTTGTTCGAAAAGTAGGAATAAAACGCCGGAAAGGCGCCGTTATTTTGCGCAAAATTAGCAAAATTTCTATCTTTGTTGAAGTATGGGAGCCAAGATTCGGGAAAAACTGCGCCGCATGAACCCCTTCACGCGTCCGGCGACGCTCGACGAACTGCCCCGGCCGCTGCCCGCCAACCCGGACCAGCGGCTGGTGAGGGTCTACGTCGAGGGCTATGAGGACGTGGCCTTCTGGCGCGGCATCTTCGACCACTTCCACAACCCCTACCTGCGCTTCGAGATCTCGGTGCCCGACCGCGGCGACCTGCCCAAGGGCAAGAAGGTGCTCATGGGCATGATCCCCGACTCGTCGGAGGAGATGCTGCTGTGCGTCGATTCGGACTTCGACTACCTGTTCGCCGGGCGCACCGAGCAGTCGAAGGAGGTCCTCGGGGCCAAATTCATGTTCCACACCTACGCCTACGCCACCGAGAACTACCTCTGCTACGCCCCCTCGCTGCACAACGTCTGCGTGAAGGCCACCAAGAACGACACGCACATCTTCGACTTCGTGCGCTTCATGCACGACTACTCATGCACGATCTACCCGCTCTTCGTGTGGTATGCCTTCTCGGCGCAGCTCTCCTCGGAGAGCGTCTTCCCGCTCATCGACTTCAAGTCGTCGGTACGCATCGGCTACCTCGACCTGGCAGACAACGGGGCCAACACGCTGGCCTGGCTGCAGCGCAACGTCGAGAAGCGCGAACGCCTCCTCACACAGCGCAATCCCCGGATGGTCGAACCGATGCGGGAGTTCGAGGAGCAGCTTCGCGCACGGGGCGTGAAGCCCGAGAACACCTACCTGTTCATGCACGGCCACACGCTGATGGACAACGTGGTGCTCGTGTTGCTCAACTCGGTCTGCGAAAAACTGCGCCAGATGTCCATCGCGCGGATCACGGCCTCCGAGAAGCGGGGTGTGGCCCTCAAGAACGAGATGGCCAACTACACCAATTCGCTGCGGTCGATCCGCGACGTGCTGCTCGACAACGAGAACTACGTCACCTGCCCGCTCTACAAACGGCTCCAGCGCGACATCGAGCGTTACATCGCCCGCACGATCTGGGAGATGAAGCGCCGCGGCGAGATCCGCGAGACCTCCGTGCTGGGCATCATCCACAAGCTGCGGCAGGAGCCGTAACCCGACCGGGCATCCCGTCACAAAACCGGTTCCGTTCCGGCTTGCGGCAGAAAAAGCCGCAGTCTGCGAAAAATGACGGCGGCCTTCCCTCTCCGGGAAGGCCGCCGTCGAATCGTTACTCCGGCATCAGTCGCGCTTGCGGACCACACGGACGGTAGCCTGTGTCGCCTGCCGGATGAAGACCTGCGGACCGCGGGCGTAACGCCGCCAGAGGTCGTCCGTATAGCCGCGGATCGTCAGCAACTCCATCCGTTCGGCCTTCATCACGTCGAAGCCGGCCTCGCGCAACGCCGCCACCGCCTCGTCGATATGCCACGAGTTGTCCACGCAGAGACTCAGGTTCACCGCCGAGTTGTGGATCAGGTTGGCCTTGATGCGGAAGCGCTCGAGCAACGAGAAGATCGTGGCGAACTTCTCCTCGAGCACGAACGAGAAGTCGCGCGAACGGATCGTCAGCAGCACCTGATCCTTCTTGAGGATCAGGATCGGCACATCGACCGGAGCCGACATGGCACGGATGACCGTTCCCGGCTTGCGCTTGTCGCCGAAGGGCCGCACGTAGAGCGGAATGTTCTTGTTCTGCAGCGGCTTGATCGTCTTCGGGTGGATGATCTGCGCACCGCTGTAGGCCAGCTCGATCGTATCAAGGTAGTTCAGCTCGGCGATCTGCACGGCATCGGGGAAGATCTTCGGATCGGCGTTCAGCACACCGTCCACATCCTTCCACACCGACATCGACTCGGCCTCGAGGATATTGGCCACCACGGCCGCCGAGTAGTCCGAGCCCTCGCGCCCGAGCGTCGTGGTCGTCCCGTCGGGGGCGCCGCCGATGAAGCCCTGGCCGACGAAAATCGTCTCGCCGCCCCCCTCGAGCGCCGCCTTCAGGCGCGGCGCCGAAGCCTCGATGTCCACCCCGGCATCCTTGTGCCGCTGCTCGGTAAGGAAACAGCGGCGCATGTCGATCCAGCGGTTGGCCACCCCGGCATAATTGAGGTAGGCCGAGATGATCGTCGTCGAGATCAGCTCGCCGAAAGCCACGATCGTGTCGTACCACAGCTCGGCATCCTCCGCCCGGTAGACCGTATTGGCAGCCACCCGCTCGAGTTCGGCGAACAGCTCCTCGACGGCATCCAGCCGCCGGGGGCCGTGCCACAGGTCGTCGATGATGGCCGCATGGTACTCGCGCAGCGCCGTGATCTCGGCCATCGCCGCAGCGCGGTCGCCCTTCTGCACGGCCCCGAAGACCCGCTCGAGGGCGTTCGTGGTCTTGCCCATCGCCGAAACGATGATAAAGAGGTTCTGCTCGTCGTCGATGATCTTGCGCAGGTTGCGCACCCCCTCGGCATTCTTCACCGAGGCTCCTCCGAATTTGTATACTTTCATGTCGTTATCTCAAACCTAATCCAACCTAATTTTCTTCCTTTTATCGCCTACTTCCCGACCGGGCGGTACGGCACCCCGATGTTCTGGAACAGAAAGGCGTACATGTCGGCCGCCTCGTCGATCCGCTTCGAGGTGGGCTTGCCGGCCCCGTGGCCCGCCTTCGACTCGATGCGGATGAGCACCGGAGCCTCGCCCGCCTGGCAGTGCTGCAGCTGCGCGGCGAACTTGAACGAATGCGCCGGGACGACACGGTCGTCGTGGTCGGCCGTCATGACAAGCGTCGCGGGATAGGAGACGCCCTCCCGGATGTTGTGCAGCGGGGAGTATTTGTAGATGTAGCCGAACTGCTCCTCGTTCTCCGACGAACCGTACTCCACGGCCCAGCCCCAGCCGATCGTGAACTTGTGGTAGCGCAGCATGTCCAGCACGCCGACCTGCGGCAGGCAGACGGCATAGAGGTCGGGGCGCTGCACCTCGCAGGCACCGACCAGCAGGCCGCCGTTCGAGCCGCCGTTGATCGCCAGCTTGTCCGACGAGGTGTATTTGTTGGCAATCAGGAACTCGGCCGCAGCGATGAAGTCGTCGAAGACATTCTGCTTGTTCTCGAGCATGCCGCCCCGGTGCCACGACTCGCCGTACTCCGAACCGCCGCGCAGGTTGGCCACACAGTAGATGCCGCCCTGCTCGACGAACATCAGCGCCGCGGGGCTGAATCCCGGGGTCATGTTGATCTGGAAACCGCCGTACCCGTAAAGCAGGCAGGGGTTCTTGCCGTCGAGCTTCATGTCCTTGCGGCGGGTGATGAACATGGGCACCCGCGTGCCGTCCTTCGAGGGGTAGAAGACCTGCTCGGTGGTGAAGAGCGAAGGATCGAAGCGCACCTCGGGCGCCTTGTAGAGGGTCGATTCCCCCGTGGCGATGTCATAGCGGTAGATCGTCGCGGGAGCCGTGTAGTTCGTCAGCGAGTAGTAGATCTCCGTATCCTCCTTCTCGCCCCCGAAGCCGCCCACGGAGCCGATGGCGGGCAGCGCCACCTCACGCACCAGCCGGCCCTCGAGGTCATACTGCGCGATGCGGCTCTGCGCATCCTGCAGGTAGGCGGCAAAGAGGTATCCGCCGGCCGTGCCGACCCCCTCAAGCAGATTCTTCGCATTCTCGGGGATCACCACCTCGTCCTTCGCGGGGCGGTTCAGGTCGATGCGCCGCAGCGTGTAGTTCGAGGCATCGCGGTTGGTGACGTAGTAGAGCCGGTCGTTCTCGACGGTCACCACGCCGTAGTCGGCATCGAAGCCCGGCAGCAGCGTACGGAAGTTCTTCTCGGAAGTCTTCCGATAGAGCACCTCGGTCCCGGAGGTTCCCTCCGAAGCGCACACGAAGAGCCACTTGCCGTCCTCCGAGGGCCATGCCCAGAAGTAGCGCAGCGGGTGGTTCTTGTCTTCGTAGATGAGGCGGTCGGACGACTGCGGCGTGCCGAGCTTGTGGTAGTAGACCTTCTGGAACTGGTTCTGGTCCGAATAGACGCTCTTTTCCGGGGCATCATAGGCGCTGTAGTAGAACCCCTTCGAGTCGGGCGACCACGTGGCGCCGGAGTTCTTCACCCACTCGATGCGGTCTTCGGTCAGCATTCCCGTGGCGGTATCCATCACCCGGATCTCGACCCAGTCCGAACCGGATGCGGCCGCCGCATAGGCCAGGTAGCGGCCGTCCTTCGAGAATGACGCCGCGGCCAGCGCCACCGTACCGTCCTCGGAGAGCGTGTTGGGGTCGAGGAAGAGTTCGCCCGCCTCACCGGGCCGCTTCGTGCGGTAGAGCGCCGACTGGTTCTGCAGCCCGTCGTTATAATAATAGTACCACCAGTCGCCGTGCTTCGAGGGCGCCCCCTCCCTGGGATAGTTCCACAGCTCGGTCAGCCGGTCACGGATCGCCCCGCGGAAGGGGATCTGCGCGAGGTAGTCCTCCGTCACGGCGTTCTCGGCTGCGACCCATGCGGCCGTGGCCTCCGAACGGTCGTCCTCGAGCCAGCGGTAGGGATCGGCCACCTCCACGCCGAAATAGTTGTCCGTCACCGAGCCCCGTTCGGTCTCGGGATAGGGCAGATGCTTTATCTGTTTCATGTTCGTATTCCCGCAACTTGCGGCAGCCATGGCCCCCAATACGAGGGCGCTCTTGAGAAATAAGTTCTTCATACTCGGTAGGGTTGAAGGTCAAACGGCACAAAGTTAGGAAAAAATCGAAGATTTTGCGTAACTTTGGCCTTCAAAACCGCAGAGAGACATGTACAACGAACTCCAGACCATAATCGGGCAGGCGTGGGAGAACCGCGAGCTGCTCGCCGAAGCCTCCGTGCAGGAGGCCATCCGCGAGGTGATCCGCCTCGTAGACCGGGGCGAACTCCGCACCGCCGAACCCGCCGACCCCGAACAGAGCCGGTGGCAGGTGAACGAATGGGTCAAGAAGGCCGTGATCCTCTACTTCCCGATCCAGCCCATGCGCCGCATGGAGGCCGGCGAGCTGGAGTGGTACGACAAGATGGACCTCAAGCACGGCTACGAGGAGCTGGGCGTGCGGGCCGTGCCGCACGCCGTGGCGCGCTACGGCGCCTACATCGCCCCGGGAGCCATCCTCATGCCCTCCTACGTGAACATCGGCGCCTATGTCGATACGGGCACGATGGTCGATACGTGGGCCACCGTCGGCTCGTGCGCACAGATCGGACGCCACGTGCACCTGTCGGGCGGCGTGGGGATCGGCGGCGTGCTCGAGCCCGTGCAGGCCGCACCGGTCATCATCGAGGACAACTGCTTCATCGGCTCGCGCGCCATCGTCGTCGAGGGGGCGCACATCTGCCGCGAGGCGGTGCTCGGCTCGAACACCGTCATCACCGGCTCGACCCACATCATCGACGTCACCGGACCCGAGCCCGTCACCTACAAGGGCTACGTACCGCCCCGCTCGGTGGTCATCCCGGGCAGCTACCGGAAGCAGTTCCCGGCCGGCGAATACAGCGTCTCGTGCGCGCTGATCATCGGCCGCCGCAAGGAATCGACCGACAAGAAAACCTCGCTGAACGACGCCCTGCGCGACTTCGGCGTACAAGCCTGACCGCCGCATGATCCGCCGCATCGAACAGACCACCTCGACCAACGACGACGCCCGAAGCCCGGAATACCGCCACGGCGACATCGTCTGGGCCGAACGCCAGACCGCCGGGCGCGGCCAGCGCGGCCACACCTGGACCAGCACCTCCGAGAGCATCACCTTCTCGCTGGTGCTCGAGCCCACGTTTCTGCCCATTGCCGAGCAGTTCCTGCTCTCGGAGGTCGTAACGCTCGCACTGACCGACTGCCTGGCCGGATTCGGCATCGACACCCGCATCAAGTGGACCAACGACATCTATTTCGGCGACCGCAAGATGGTGGGCATGCTCATCGAACACAACTGCTCGGGCACCACGCTGCAGCGCACCATCGCCGGCATCGGCATCAACGTGAACCAAACGGAGTTCGACCCCTCGCTGCCCAATCCGGTATCGATGGCGCAGGCCGCCGGCCGCACCTTCGACCGCACCGAGGTGCTCGAATCGTTCCGCCGCCACTGCATGGCGCGCTACGCACAGCTCGAGCGCGGCGACCGCGAGTCGCTCCAGCGCGAATTCCGGCAGCGGATGTACGGGCTGGGCGAACGCCGTCCCTTCCGTCTGCCCGACGGCACGGACTTCGAGGCCGTGATCGAGGGGGTCCGCCCCACGGGCGAACTGCTCCTGCGCCACGACGACGGCTCGCTGCACGGATACCTCTTCCGCGAGGTCGAATTCGTCATAAAAAACCGGGACAAATCCTTGCTGTTACCAAAATAACAGCTATATTTGCATTGGTCTAATCACTTAAAAACGAAAATACCATGAACGTACCTGCAAATTTGAAATACTCGAACGACCACGAATGGTGCCGCATCGAGGGAGACGTAGCCGTAATCGGCATCACGGACTTCGCACAGAGCCAGTTGGGCGACATCGTCTTCGTGGACGTGCCGACCGTCGGCGAGACCCTTGCCGCAGGCGAGGTCTTCGGCTCGATCGAGGCCGTGAAGACCGTGAGCGACGCCTTCCTGCCGGTTGGCGGCGAGATCCTGGAGTTCAACGAGGCCGTGGATGCCGACCCGGCGATCGTCAATCGCGACGCCTACGGCGAAGGCTGGCTCGTCAAGGTCCGCATGAACGACCCTGCGGAGTACGATGCCCTGCTCGACGCAGCCGCCTACGAGCAGCTGATCGGCTGACAGCCCCGCGGGCCCGGTGCCGTCGGCCCGGACCCGCGCCGCATCGACACGAGGCTACAAAAACCCTAAAACTACAACCGCTATGTCTAAAGTTACTGTCGTGGGAGCAGGCGCCGTGGGTGCGACCTGCGCGAATGTGATGGCTTGCCGTGAGGTGGCGAGCGAAGTGGTCCTGATCGACATCAAGGAGGGGCTCTCGGAGGGCAAGATGCTGGACATGTACCAGACCTCCACGCTGATGGACTTCGACACGAAGCTCGTCGGCGCCACCAACGACTACAGGAAGAGCGCCAACTCGGATGTCGTGGTCATCACCTCGGGCATCCCCCGCAAGCCGGGCATGACGCGCGAGGAGTTGATCGGCACGAACGCCAGCATCATGAAGGGCGTGATCGGCAACGTCATCAAGTACTCGCCCCGCGCCATCATCATCGTCGTGGCCAACCCGATGGACACGCTGACCTACCTGGCGCTGAAGAGCTCGGGACTGCCCAAGAACCGCATCATCGGCATGGGCGGCGCACTCGACTCGTCGCGCTTCAAGTGCTACCTGGCCAAGGCCACCGGTGCCAACATCAACAACGTAGACGGCATGGTGATCGGCGGGCACGGCGATACGACGATGATCCCGCTGCTCTCGAAGGCCACGGTGAACGGCGTGCCCGTCACACAGTTCGCATCGAAGAAGAAGCTGCAGGAGGCCGTGCAGAGCACAATGGTCGGAGGCGCCACACTGACCAAGCTCATCGGCACGTCGGCCTGGTATGCCCCCGGAGCCGCAGCCGCCATGATGGTGGAGGCAATCCTCAACGACCAGAAGAAACTGATCCCCTGCTCGTGCTACCTCGAGGGCGAATACGGACAGGAGGACATCTGCATCGGCGTTCCGGCCATCATCGGGCGCAAGGGCATCGAGAAGATCGTGAAGATCGAGCTCACGAAGGAGGAGGAGGCGAAGTTCGCCGAATCGGCCGCCGCCGTGCGCAAGACGAACAACATCCTGCACGAGATCAACGCCCTCTGAGCAGGGATATGACCGAAAAACGAGGCGCTCCGGAAATCCGGAGCGCCTCGTTTTTTGCCGCGGGAACAGCACCTGCCCGCACGCAGGCATCAGATGCTGATGTCGAGAATCTCGAAATGGACCGTACCGGCCGGCACCTCGACATCGACCCGGTCACCCTTCTTGTGTCCGAGCAGCGCCTTGGCGATCGGCGTCCCGATGGCCAGCTTGCCCTCACGGAGGTTGGCCTCGTGCTCGGCGACGATCGTATAGACCATCTGCTTGTTGTTATTGTGATTCAGCAGCGTCACCTTGCTCAGGATCTGCACCTTGCTCTTGTCGATCTTCGTCTCGTCGATGACCCGTGCATTGGCGATCGTATCCTCCAGCTTGGCGATACGCATCTCCAGCAGACCCTGCGCCTCCCGGGCAGCGTCGTACTCCGCGTTCTCCGAAAGGTCACCCTTGTCACGCGCCTCGGCAATCGCCGCCGAAATCGCCGGACGCTCGACGGAACGCATGTGGTCGAGCTCGTCCTTGAGTTTCTTGTAACCCTCCGCTGTCAGATAGATAATCTCTTTAGCCATATTAAAAAACATAAAAAACAAGAATCCTGACCCTCGCGGATCAGAACCCCATTGCGTTTGCAGAGCAAAGATAGCAAGGATTTTCCGTATTTCCAAATCTTTTTCCCCGATCGTGCCGCCGCGCCGCACCGTCCGCCCGAAGCCGCCTGACGGAGAATGAGTCCCGGCAGGCAATATTTTTTTTTGCAAATCGTTTATTTATGCGTAACTTTGCGCGATAAAGCGCCGTAAAAGATTCATAAATGAAGCAGACTCTCTCATATGTCCTGTGCGGAGCGGTTCTCGTCCTCCTGCTCGGAGGATGCTCCGGCATCAATGCCCTGCTCAAAAGCGGGAAGCCCGACCTGATCTACAGCAAGGCGCTCGAATATTACGAAATCGGCAAGTGGCAGCGCGCCTCGACACTCTTCGAGGGCGTACAGCACTACTATGCAGGCACCTCGCGCGAGGATACGATCTCGTTCTACAACGCCCGCTGCAAGTTCAAGAACCGCGACTACGAAACGGCCTCGGCCCTGCTCGACGACTTCCGCCGCAAGTTTGGCCGCAGCGCCTTCATCGAGGACGCCGAGGGCATGTACGCTCTCTGTTTCTACAACCTTTCGCCGTCTCCGTCGCGCGACCAGACGATGACCGGACAAGCCATTATGGCCATCAACGAATTCATTTCGCGCTACCCGAACAGCGACCAGATCGAGAATTTCCGCAAGATCAACGACGAGCTGACCGAGCGGCTGCACGAGAAGTCATACATCAACGCCTATACCTACTACAAAATCGGCCGCTACAAGTCGGCCATCGTGGCGCTGAAGAACGCCCTGAAGCAATACCCCGAAAGCAAGCACCGCGAGCAGATCATGTACCTGATCGTCGATTCGAGCTACCGGCTGGCCAGCAACTCGGTCGCCGACAAGCAGACGGACCGTTACCTGGCGATGCTCGACTCCTACCTCTCGTTCAAGGAGGAGTACCCCGAGTCGAAACACATCAGGGAGCTGGAGCGCATGGCGCAGCACGCCCGCGACTACCTGGACCGCAACAACAAGGACAACAACGAATAGAGAGATGGAAATCAAGAAGAACATCCCCAACAACACCATCACGCGCAAGTTGGTGGATCTGGACAAGGAGACCGGCAACATCTACGAGAGCGTGAACATCATCGCCCGCCGCGCCAACCAGATCGCTACGGAGTTGAAGACCGAGCTGAACCGCAAGCTCGCCGACTTTTCGTCGCCCACGGACACGATGGAGGAGACCTTCGAGAACCGCGAGCAGATCGAGATCTCGCGCTACTACGAGCGTCTTCCCAAGCCGGTGATCATCGCCACCGAAGAGTTCCTCGACCACGAGTTGCTCTACAAGGAGGGCAAGGACGGCGAGATGAAGGAGATCTAAACCGTTCGACAAGATGGCATCCGACGCAACGACGCGGCGTCCGCTCGACGGGCGCCGCATCCTGCTGGGCATCACAGGCAGCATAGCAGCCTACAAGGCGGCTGTGCTGTGTCGTTTATTGAAGACGGCGGGCGCCGACGTGCGCGTTGTGATGACCCCGCTCGCCAAACAGTTCATCACCCCGCTCACGATGGCCACCCTGTCGAAGAACCCGATACTCGTGGAGTTCTTCGACCCGGAGAACGGAGCCTGGAATTCGCATGTGGCGCTGGGCGAGTGGGCCGACTGCTACCTGATCGCCCCGGCTACGGCCAACACGCTGGCCAAGATGGCCACGGGCGTGGCCGACAACCTGCTGCTGACGACCTACCTCTCGGCGCGCTGTCCGGTGGTCGTGGCCCCGGCCATGGACCTCGACATGTATGCCCACGAGGCGACGCAGCAGAACCTCCGGACACTGGCCGCACGCGGCGTGCGGATCGTCGAGCCGGACGAGGGCGAGCTGGCCAGCGGGCTGCAGGGCAAGGGCAGGATGGCCGAACCCGACCGGATCGCGGCATTCGTCGGCGGACTGCTGGACGAAAAAAAAAAGACGCTCGCGGGTAAACGGCTGATCGTTACGGCCGGGGCCACGATCGAGGCCATCGACCCCGTGCGGTTCATTTCGAACCACTCGTCGGGAAAGATGGGTTATGCCATCGCCGGGGAACTGGCCCTGCGCGGGGCGGAGGTGACACTCGTCACCGGCCGCACGTCACTGCCGACTCCCGCGGGGGTGGAGCGGGTGGACGTGCTGTCGGCCGCCGAGATGTACGAGGCCGCCGTCGGAGCCTTCGACGCATCGGACGGCGCCGTGATGTGCGCCGCCGTAGCCGACTACACCCCGGCACACGTCTCCGACACGAAGATCAAAAAGGGCGACGGCGGGCTGACGATCGAACTGCGCCGGACGCGGGACATCGCCGCCGAACTGGGCGCCCGCAAAGGGGACCGTGTCCTGGTGGGTTTCGCCCTCGAAACCGATGACGAGGAGGCCCACGCCGAGGCCAAACTCACGAAAAAGAATTTCGACTTCATCGTGCTCAACTCGCTGCGCGACCCGGGTGCGGGTTTCCGCGGCGACACGAACAAAGTGACGCTGATCGACCGCGCCGGCCGCGAGGAGCTGCCGCTGATGTCCAAGCGGGAGGTGGCGGCACGCATCGCGGACAAACTCGAAACGATTCTCAAATAACCGATACTGCCATGTTACGCCGACTCTCGGTCGAAAACTACGCGCTCATCGACAAACTCGAAATGGAGCTGGATCCGCACCTGAACATCATCACGGGAGAAACGGGTGCCGGCAAGTCGATTCTGCTCGGCGCCCTCGGGCTGCTGCTGGGGGCCAAGAACGACGGAGCGGCCATGAAGGACGCCGCGCGCAACTGCTCGGTAGAGGGGACCTTCGATCTGGAGGGAAGCGGACTGGAGGCGTATTTCGCCGAAAACGACCTCGACTACGCCGCAGAGACGACCCTGACCCGGGTCATCACCCCGGCGGGCAAAAGCCGCGCCTTCATCAACGACGTGCCCGTATCGCTCGGCCAGCTCCGCGAGGTGGGCACCCGCCTGGTGGATATCCATTCGCAGCACCAGAACCTGATCCTCTCCTCCGAGGAGTTCCGCACCTCGGCGCTCGACACCATGGCCGGCAACGGCGAGCTGCTCGCCCGCTATGCGGCACAGTACACCCGGGTAACGGAACTGCGCCGCGAGGCCTCGGCCCTGCGCGCCGAAGCCGAGGAGGGGCGCCGCAACGAGGAGTGGCTGCGCTTCCAGACCGACGAACTGACGGCCGCGAACCTCCGGGAAGGCGAACAGGCGGAGCTCGAGGCGGAACTCGCGGTACTCGAACACGCCGACCGGATCGGCGAGGCCATCACCACACTGCGCAACGCCCTCGATACGGACGAGACGGGCGTGCTGGCGCAACTCAAGAACTCGGAGACGGAGCTTGCCCACCTGCGCGAAAGCTACCCGGCAGCCGGCGAATATGCCGACCGGCTGCGCTCGGTGATCGAGGAGTTGAAGGACATCGGTGCGTCGGCCGCCGCCGACAGCGAGCGCATCGACGCCGACCCGGAACGGCTCTCGAAACTCTCCGCACGGCTCGACCTGCTCATCTCGCTCCAGCAAAAGAACCGCGTGGCGGACGAGGCGGAGCTGATCGCCCTGCGCAACCGTTGCGCCGCGCAACTCGCCGCCATCGTCCACGGAGACGAACGCATCGCCGAGGTGGAAGCAGCCCTGCAACAGGCCGAAACCAAGGCCGGGGAGCTGGCCGAGCGGCTCCACAAGGCCCGGGAGAAGGCAGTTCCGCACTTTGCCCGCGAGATCCTCGCGACACTCACGCGACTGGGCATGCCCGACACGACATTCGAGGTGGCGCTTTCGGACCTCGGCACGCTCACGCGGTCGGGCCGCGACGGCGTACAGTTTCTCTTCTCGGCCAACCGCGACCGCACGCCGCAGCCGATCGAACGAATCGCCTCGGGCGGTGAGCTTTCGCGCGTGATGCTCGCCCTGAAGGCCCTGCTCGCCGAGCGCATGCAGCTGCCGACTATCATCTTCGACGAGATCGACACGGGCGTCTCGGGCCGTATCGCCGATGCCATGGGCGAGATCATCGCCTCGCTCTCGGCCCGCATGCAGGTCGTGGACATCACCCACCTGCCGCAGGTCGCCTCGAAGGGCACGGCCCACTTCGTGGTCTACAAGCGCGACGGACGCACCTCGATCACCCGCCTCTCGGAGGCCGAGCGCGTCACGGAGATCGCCAAGATGCTCTCCGGCTCGGAGATCACCGACGCCGCCGTGGCACAGGCCCGGATCCTGCTGGGCCGGCGCGAAACCGAGGTTCAGTCCCCCCGCGAGGCTGCCCCTGCAGCACCGAAGGGCAAGGAATCGGGACTGCTGTTCTGACCCGGCAACCGACAAGCCCGCCCATACCGCCATGGACTCCACCATTCTCGAACTGGCCGACCGCAACCGGCGGGAGGCGCTCTCGATTCTCGAAACGCTGCAGATCGAGGCCATCTGGCGCTCGGTCGGCGCCACGCCCCATCTGGTGGGCTCGCTCCGCTCGGGACTGCTGATGAAGCACCTCGACATCGACCTGCACATCTACTCCCCTGCCCCGCTGCACATCGGCGACAGCTTCGCCGCCCTGTCGCGCATCGCCCGAAACTCCGGGATCCGGAAGATCGAATACGCCAATCTGCTCGACGCCGAAGACAACTGCCTCGAGTGGCACGTGCAATATGCTGCGCAGGACGGCCGCCTGTGGCAGATCGACATGATCCACCTGCCCGAAGGGTCGCCCTGGGAAGGGTACTTCGAACGGGTCGCCGACCGTATTGCGGCAGTGCTGACCCCGGAGACGCGCGAGGCGATCCTGCGTCTGAAATACGAAACGCCCGACGAAGAGAAGATCCCCGGCATCGCCTATTACCGGGCGGTTCTGGCAGATGGTGTGCGCAGCTACGCGGAATTTGCGGCCTGGCTGCGGGAACACCCCGTCGAGGGAATCATCGAATGGATGCCGTGACGAACCGCACAAGCGGTTCGTTTTTTTGTGCCGGTTTACGTCTTTTCCCACGATCCGGCGTCCTATCATCGGACGCGCATCCAAAAAACCTTTTGAACCCATGATGAAAAGAACAGACACGCCCCAACCCAACCGGATTGCTGAGGCGGTTACCGCCTACCACGCAGAGCTCTACCGCTTCGCGACCCTGCGGACCGGTTCCCGAAGCGATGCCGAGGACATCGTACAGGAGGCTTTTCTGAAGTTGCTGACCGCCTCGGGCGAGATCACCCATCCCAGGGCCTATCTCTACCGTTGCGTGGCCAATGCCTGCTGCGATCTGAAACGCCGCCGCTCGTTCCACGAACCGTTGAGACCCGACCAGCCCCAGGAGAGCCCCGACCCCGCACTGCGCGAAGAGGCCGAACGGCTTGCCGCACAGCTCGACCGTATCCCGCCGGAACAGGCCGAAGCCATCCGCCTGCACACTTTCGCGTCGCTGCGCTTTACGGAGATCGCCGAGATCCTCGACATCCCCGTTACCACCGTCAAATCGCGGTTCCAGTACGGAATCGAGAAGTTGAGAAACTTGTTGTAACCCGAAAAAACAACTGCCATGAATTGCCAAGAATTCCATAAAATGATTCCCGACCTGCTTGCCGACACGCTCTCCCCGGAAGAACTTTCCGTCGCCCGCGAGCACTTCACCACCTGTCCCGCATGCGCCGAGGCACTCCGCACGGCCCGGGAAGCCCTCCGAAGCGTAACCCCGCGTTTCGAACCCTCCGTTCCCGAAGGGTTGGAAGCCCGCCTGCTCGAAGCGGTTCACCGCCGGGCAACCGCATCGAATACCCCCGAACGCCGCACCCCGCGCCGCCGGCTTGTCGGCATCCTCTCGGGCGTCGTATCGGCCGCCGCCGTGGTCATCGTGGCCCTCACGTTCGGCCTCAACGCACCGGCCCGTGCCGCCCGCAACCGCCTCACACAGGCCATTGCCTCGATGGAGGGAGTCCACAGCATCCGTATCGAACTGCGCATCCGCACCTCCGAACAAGAGAACTTCGACTTCACCGACCCGAACTTGGAGTTCGTACCCCACACGTTGGAGGCCATCTATACCCCCCAGCTCCTCTGGCGTGTCGAAAAACCGGGACGCAAGGCCCTCTACGACGGAGAGCTCACCTATCTCTGGTACGACTCGCTGAACGACGGTCTGATCCAGCCCTACTCACCCGACGCAATCGGGATGCTGCATCTGCTGATCGACCCAAACCAGCTGCTCGAACTCGAACGGCAACTCACCAAAACACACAACGGCGTCCGTTATGAACTGCACCGCGAAGCGGAGGTCCTCTACCTCAAGGTCATCAGTCCAGCGCAGGGCGACTTCAGTCAAAGCGACTACATGCGTAACACCTCGATCCTCGAGAGCAACACACGCCGCGAGTACCGCTTCGATCCCGAAAACGGACGGCTGCAAGGGGCCCGCATAACCTTCCTGGACAGAGATCAGGAACGAACTCTGCTCGAGATCGACCGCATCGAATACGACGCACCGATCGACGCCGCGACCCTTACGGCCCTTCCCGAAGGGATCGCTTGGGAGCGTCCGGCGCAGGTCCTGCCGTCAGGTCGCCTGACCGACATCAACGCCAAGGAGGCTGCACAACGGATCCTTGGGGCATTTTCCACCTGGAACGCCGAAATTCTCGACGAGGCGCTCCGCAGCTATGGGACCCACGCCCGCGAGATCCTCAAGAACCGCTACTCCGGAGCCACGGTGGAACACCTCTCCGAACCCGTCCGCTCGGGCAAATACCCCGGATGGTTCATCCCCTGCACGCTGCAGATGGCCGACGGAAGCCGCGAAAAGATCCGTCTGGCTCTGCGCAACGACACCCCCGACAAAAGCTGGGCGATCGACGGAGGCCTGTAAGCGCGGCCCCATCTGGCCCGACTGTCACGACAAAAATCCCCGGAAGCCGAAACTTCCGGGGATTTCGTTATGGATCCGTCCGCGCAGGCATTCAGTTTTCCGGAATCACTCCCGGCACAATCCCAGATTCCGACGATAGGCCGTCGGGGTCATGCCGGTCGTCAGGCGGAACAGGCGGTTGAAATGCGACAAGTTGTGGAAGCCTGCCTCCGCAGCAATCCGCGCGACGGGCTGATCGGTATGCATCAATCTGTTGCAGACCCGCGCCATGCGGAGCGCATTCGCATATTCGGAGACGGTGCGTCCCGTACGACGGCGGAAATAGCGGCACAGGGCCGCCGGTGACATGCCGGCCGAAGAAGCGATCTCCCCGAGGGTCAGCTTCCGGCCGAGGTTGCCGAGCAGAAAGCGGTGCACCCGCCACAAAGGTTCATCCGCACCGCAGACACCGGCACAGGGTCCTGCGCCGGCATCGATGCAATGGTAATCGCCGCTGCGTCCCAGGAAATCGAGCAACTCGAGAAGGATACAAACCCGTCCGACCCCTTCCGCCCCGTCGATCCGCTTCATGGCCGCGACGAAGGCCTCGGCCTCCCGCTCGCCCGTAAAGCGCACCCCGCTGCGGCTGCGTTCCAGCAAGGCATCGATCCACCGTAGCTCGGAGAGCTCCGACAGATGCACGGGGAACAGCCGCTGGGGGAAATAGAGCACCTCGCAAAGCGCCGACGCACGGTCCGAAGCGGCACACAGATGCAGATGCGGGACCCCGCCCCCGATAAGCGTCAGCGTCCCGGGTGTATACGGGGCGCTCCCGCCGCCCACGAACTCGACCCCCGATCCGGAGATCACATGGATCAACTCATACTCCGTATGGTAATGCAGCGGAGCCTCGAAGGCGAGCTCCGAAAGATGGGAGACCGACAACCGTTCGGTTGCCGGCACCATCCGATGGACGATTCCCTGTTTCATATCGGCGCGTGGGCAAACAGAGCACCACAATGTGCAAATATACCATAAATAACCGATCGAAACCAGCACTAAATTTGCCTCACCGCAAATTACACATCCACGCCATGATGAAACATCCAGCAAACACCGATGCCGAAGCGGCCCGCCGCGTCGAGGCCGCCGCCGAAGCCCTGCGTCGGGGATCGGGAATCCTGCTCACCGACGACGAAGACCGGGAAAACGAAGGGGACCTGATCTTCCCGGCCGAAAGCATCTCCATCGCACAGATGGCCCAGTTGATCCGCCACTGCAGCGGAATCGTCTGTCTGTGCATCACCTCGGAGAGAGCCCGGAGCCTGGACCTGCCGCCCATGGTCCGGCACAACACCAACCGCCAGGGAACCAATTTCACGGTATCCGTCGAAGCCGCCACAGGCATCACAACGGGCGTCTCGGCAGCCGACCGGATCGCGACGATCCGGGCCGCCATCGCACCGCATGCCCGGCCGGAGGACCTCGCCCGACCGGGCCATCTCTTTCCGCTCGTGGCTCACGAACAGGGGGTGTTCGGACGCCGCGGACATACGGAGGGCAGCGTCGATCTGATGCGCATCGCGGGCTACGCCCCATGCGCCGTACTCTGCGAACTGACGCTGCCGGACGGCTCCATGGCCCGCAGGCCCGAGGTGGAGGCCTTCGCCAGGGAGAACAACTACCCCGTCGTCTCGGTCGCAGACATCGTTCGCTACCGGCTTCTCAAGGAGGCATAATCCCCTCCCGAAAAAAAGAATCCCCGGAAGCTGTTGCTTCCGGGGATTCTTCACTATTCAGGTCCGGGGCGTGATTACATCATGCCGCCCATGCCGCCGGCGGGCATGGCCGGAGCCGGCTGCTCGGACTTCTTCTCGGCCAGGACGCACTCGGTCGTCAGGAACATCGAGGCGATCGAAGCGGCGTTCTCCAGAGCGACACGCGACACCTTCGTCGGGTCGATGATACCGGCCTTGAGCATGTCCTCATACTTGTCGTCGCGGGCGTTGTATCCGAAGGCACCCTCGCCCTCGCGCACCTTGTTCACGACAACCGAGCCCTCGCCGCCGGCGTTGGCCACGATCTGGCGCAGCGGCTCCTCGATCGCACGCTTGACGATCTGGATACCCGTCGTCTGATCCTCGTTGTCGCCCTTCATGCCCTCGAGCGATGCCGTAGCACGGATGTAGGCCACGCCGCCGCCCGGGACAATACCCTCTTCGACTGCGGCACGCGTTGCGGCCAGTGCATCGTCCACGCGGTCCTTCTTCTCCTTCATCTCGACCTCCGTAGCGGCACCGACATAGAGCACGGCCACACCGCCCGACAGCTTGGCCAGACGCTCCTGCAGCTTCTCCTTGTCGTAGTCCGACGTAGCCTTCTCGATCGAGGCACGGATCTGGGCCACACGTGCGGCAATGGCCTCCTTCTGACCGGCGCCATCGACGATGGTCGTGTTCTCCTTGTTGAGCGTCACCTTGTCGGCCGATCCGAGCATCGAGAGGTCTGTATCCTCGATCTTCATGCCCTTGTCGGTCGATACGACCGTGGCACCGGTCAGGATGGCGATATCCTCGAGCATCTCCTTGCGGCGGTCACCGAAGCCCGGGGCCTTGCAGGCGGCGATCTTCAGCGTGCCGCGCAGTTTGTTCACCACGAGGGCCGACAGCGCCTCGCCATCGACATCCTCGGCAATGATCAGCAGCGAACGGCCGCTCTGGGCAACCGGCTCGAGCACGCCCATAAGCTCCTTCATCGTCGAGATCTTCTTGTCCGTGATGAGGATGTAGGGCTTCTCGAGCTGTGCCTCCATCTTCTCGGGATCGGTCATGAAGTAGGCCGAAATGTAACCGCGGTCGAACTGCATGCCCTCGACCACCTCCACATGCGTGTCGGTGCCCTTGGCCTCCTCGACGGTGATCACGCCCTCGTTATTGACCTTGGCCATCGCCTCGGCGATCAGCTTGCCGATGTTGTGGTCGTTGTTGGCCGAGATCGAAGCCACCTGCTCGATCTTCGCGAAGTCCGATCCGACCTCCTGGCTCTGTGCACGCAGCGACTCGACAACCTTGGCCACGGCCTTGTCGATACCGCGCTTGAGATCCATCGGGTTGGCACCGGCGGTCACGTTCTTCAGGCCCACACCGATGATCGACTGTGCAAGCACCGTTGCCGTCGTCGTTCCGTCACCGGCATCGTCGTTGGTCTTCGAAGCGACCTCCTTGACCATCTGCGCGCCCATGTTGGCGAATGCATCCTCGAGCTCGACCTCCTTGGCGACCGTCACACCGTCCTTGGTGATCTGGGGAGCACCGAACTTCTTGTCAATAATCACGTTGCGTCCCTTGGGCCCCAGCGTTACCTTCACTGCGTTCGACAGCGCATCGACACCCTCCTTGAGGAGTTCGCGCGCCTCGACATTGTATTTGATATCCTTTGCCATGGTGTTTTCCGTTTTTTAGATGTTGATTAGATGATCGCCAGAATGTCGTTCTGCTTCATGATGAGGTAGGTCTCGCCGTCGATCTGAATCTCCTGACCGGCATACTTGCCGTAGAGCACCTGATCGCCCACCTTGACCTCCATCTTGACCTCCGAAGTGCCGGGGCCGACTGCGATGACTTTGCCTGCCAGCGGTTTCTCCTTTGCCGTGTCGGGGATGATCAGACCCCCGGCCGTCTTTTCCTCCGCAGGATTCGGGAGGATCAGCACACGGTCCGATAACGGTTTTACGTTCATAGTTCTATGTTTTTAAGTTATGTTATGTTTTTTTGCTTTCGCACCCTCTTTCCCGACAAGAGTTGTGCCAAGTGCGGTTTGGCAGGTTTTGCGTGACAAAGTCGCAGGGCAGACTGCCATTTTGTCACACCCGGAGGGGAAGGCAACATTTTTCGGCGGTTTTTTTTGCATGGACCGAAAAAACATATTACATTTGCACCTCGAAAGGACGATCTCCCTGCAATGAGATCACATGGTGGATGTAGCTCAGTTGGTTAGAGCGTCGGATTGTGGTTCCGAAGGTCGAGGGTTCGAGCCCCTTCTTCCACCCCAGGGCGCAGGAAAAAAGCCCCCAAAGAGCGGGCAAGAAAGCGCACAATGGATAAAAAGCCTTATGTATCAATGATATGTAAGGTTTTTTTATTTTTAGGACACGGGGGAGGCCGGGCAACGAGGAAGGGCAAGGTCCGTGGCGGCAAAACAAAAACGCCGTATACAAGTTTTTTCCGCATAGGGATCAAACATACGATCGAATTATTGCGTACCTTTGTCGTGTGTGTCTGCGACGTAAGCCTGAGAGGCAAAACCGCCCGAAAAGGCAGGCATCCGTCCGCAGGCCGCAATACCACCCCATGAACTACCCGCTCTACGAATACTCGCTCTGCATCGCCCTGCCGCTGATGCTCTTCTTCGGCGCTTACTTCCTGCTGGCTCCGACCCCCGACAAGACCATCTTCGCGAACTACCTCCGCTCACGGCGCATCATGGGCTGTGCACTGTTGCTCCTTGCGGCCAACTACGCGGTTCACTTCTTCTTCGAAGTGAGGTTCCGCGACGTTCATACGGCCATTCTGATGAACCTCTCGACCTACTTCCTCTGCTACTGGCTCTTCAGTTCGGCGCTCACCACGCTGCTCAACCGCTTCTACATCACGCGCCGCCGGCTGCGGTTTCACCTCTCGGCATGGATGCTCTTCACCCTTCTCTCGGGCGTCATCCTGCTGGGGCTGCCCGAGGGCACGACCCAGAGGGCAGGGCTGACGGCAATGGCCACCTGGCTCGTCTGCTACGGGTTGTGGCTGGCCCGCCGACTCATCCGCGCCTACCGCCGCGCCGTGCGCCTCTTTGACGACACCCTCTCCGACGACATCGGCGCCTACATCCGCTGGCTCTCGATCTTCACCTACTGGGCCGTCATCTTCGGTGTCGGCTGCGGACTGCTCACCTTCCTGCCCGACCGCTACGTCTTCCTGTGGATTCTCTCGTCGGTACCCTTCTACATCTACCTCTACTGCTCCTACATGAATTACCTGCTCTTCTACGAGCGGGTCGAGCAGGCTCTCGAGGAGGAGACACCCTCGGCGGAAGAAGCCGCTGCGGACAATCCGTGCAATCCGGACGACATGCCGGACCGCGAGGCCCGGCCCGGCCATACCGACCTTGCGGCGCGGCTCTCCGGATGGATCGCCGCCGACGGCTACCTCCACCCGGGGCTCACGATCAAGGAGCTGGCCGACACCCTGCAAACCAACCGCACCTACCTCTCGGAATACATCAAGGCAACCGGCAACGGCTCGTTCCGCGACTGGATCACCAACCTGCGACTGGAGTATGCCAAACGGCAGTTGCTCCGACACCCCGGGCAGAATATCTCCGGGATTGCCGAGGCTGCAGGCTTCATCTCACCCAGCCATTTCACACGGATCTTCAAGGCCCGGGAGGGCGTTTCACCCTCCAGCTGGCGCAGGTCTCAGCTCGGAAACGATCCGATTTCGTGACATTCCGCCCTCCCCGGGCGTCGGTGCGTCTTGCCTGAACAACAATTTTTCTTGCCTAAACGACAATTTTCACTTGCCTAAACGA